>JFJP01001786.1_pt1 | contig 30834 bp, 25 predicted proteins | sample 431651 | NCBI WGS metagenome assembly JFJP01 (sample SAMN02602958, study PRJNA72255) | Microbial mat metagenome, whole genome shotgun sequencing project. | biome: fresh water; feature: sink hole; material: water; isolation source: purple microbial (photo- and chemosynthetic) mats found in... | reverse complement strand
CGTCGAGCCTGTTGTTTTGCGCGCTTCAAGGTCGCGGTGCGCAGTGGCGGCATCGGCCAGTGCATAGGTCTGGTTGACCTCGATTCTGACCTTGCCCGAAGTGACAACAGCGAAAAGCGCTTCGCCATGGGCGACCAGATCATCGCGCCTGGCGGTGTATTGGCCAAGGATGGGCCGGGTAACATAAAGAGAACCTTTTTGTGCAAGCAGCAGCGGATCAAATGGCGGCACCGGGCCGGAGGCATTGCCAAAGGAAACCATCATGCCGCGCGTGCGCAGGCTGTCGAGCGAACTCATGAAGGTGTCCTTGCCAACGCCGTCATAGACCACGGCCACGCCCTCGCCACCGGTGATCTCACGCACCCGTTTGGCGACATCTTCCCGCGTGTAGAAAATGATGTGGTCGCAGCCATGCAGCCTGGCCAGTTCAGCCTTGGCTTCTGTCGAGACGGTCCCGATCACGGTCGCCCCAAGCGCCTTGGCCCACTGGCAGGCAATCAGCCCGACTCCGCCGGCTGCGGCATGGATCAGCACGCGATCGCCGGCTTGTACCGGATAGGTAAGACGCAGCAGGTAGGCGGCGGTCAGGCCTTGCAGCAGCATCGCAGCGCCGGTACGACAATCGATGCCTGCGGGCAGCTTGAGCAGCCGGTCCGCGGGCAGGCAGCGGACCTGGCTGTAGGCGCCCAGGGGGCCACCCGCGTAGGCCACACGGTCGCCAATACGCAGATCGGTGACACCAGCGCCGACTGCTTCGACAACGCCTGCTCCTTCCGTGCCCAGCCCGGAAGGCAGAGGCAAGGGGTAGAGGCCGCTGCGATGATAGGTGTCGAGGTAGTTCAGGCCTACCGCTTCATGCCGCACACGCGCCTCGCCAGGCGCCGGGTCGCCAACGGCGACCTCCTCCCAGCACATGACTTCGGGACCGCCGGTCTGATGAATACGCATGGCAAAGGACATGACTTTCTCCTGAGTAAGTGCAGCAGAGAGCGTTTGGCGCGATTGCATCCGTTCGACGGATCGCGTTAACGCAAACCATTAGACTAGCCGCAGTACGCTTCTCGAGCAAGCCAGAGGCATCCAGAGCCAGGCAGCATCGTGCGAAAAAAATGCACAACCCCTGTGAGGATTCTATAAGTATCAACAGGTTCCTTCTCAGGATTTGGAAGGTTCAGGATTGGCATGCGCCGCCCCTTCCCTGTCGAGTCTCTATACTTCAGTATCTCTTTTTGGCGAGTGCATTACGAGATTTGGCCAGGTTGGAGATAACCTCTTCGCTGCGTAACAGAGCGACTCCAACGGAAAGGACATCGATCACGCAAAGCTGCGCAATACGCGAAGCCATGGGTTCGAACCGATATCCGGTTTCAGATGACCCGACAAGAAGGGTATGTTGGACAACCTTTGATAAGGGAGACTTCGAGTAACTGACAATCCCGATCGTCGAAGCCCCGGCTAGCTCAGCCGCCTGTACCGCTTCAACGACATCATGTGTCGCTCCGGAGTGCGAAATGGCGACAAAAACCTGGCCGGGTTTCATCATTGACGCCGCCATGATGGCCATGTGTCCATCGTTGAACCATTCGCAAGGAATACCGATCCTGAAAAACTTGTGGTAGGCATCCATTGCAACCGCCGCGGAGCCGGCCAGGCCGTGGAAAATAATCTTCTGCGCATTGCGCAGTTTCTCAATGGCTTGCTGTACGACCACAAAATCAAGCGTGCCAAAGGTACTGTTAATGGCTTCGCGGTTGGCGTCGAACACTTTGCGCACCAGTTCGGGAACTTCTTCCTTTTCGCTCATCGACTCGTGGATACTTCTCACGGCCGGGATGATGTTCTGCGCCAGATGAATCTTGAAATCCTGAAAACCTTTCAAACCTAGCGCACGGCAGAAGCGAATAACCGTCGGGTCGCTGACGTGCGCCTGTTCGGCAAGCTGGCTAACCGAGAAGTGGATCACTTCTTTGGCATTACCCAAAACGTAGTCAGCGACCTTCTTTTCCGACTTGCGAAGGTCGCTGTACTTGTCAGTTACGAAATTAACTTGTTCTAGCATTTTGAAATCTTATCCCTTTTTGGCATCTCTGCCACGGACGTGTGACCGTGTGCTTCAAACACTTAGCTTGGTTTGAAGTTGCCGTTCTCGAACGGAAGATCCAAATCGGCGAATCCCTTCTCGATTATTGACAGAATCTCGCCGTACTTCGCTTCATCAAAGCGCGGCAACAGCATCGGCTTGCGCGGGAACCCGGCGTCATAGCCGCGCGCGTAGAGCGCCATATGGGATATGATAGTAGAGTCTGTGAAATGAAGCTTGTCCGAAAGGCTCATCATCACGAGATAAGCCTTGCGCGCACGGTCCCATTCAGCGGCAAAGGTCGCGCGCACCAGCTCGGTCATGATTTCTGGCGCCCAGTTGTTGATGCCGGCGATTGCTGCTCTGACACCCATATGGTAAAGCGGCAGCCATCCGGTCGAAGTGCCGGGGATGAGTTGGAAATCACTGCCCGCTTCCTGCGCGCCATAGGCGACCTGCGTGATCAGACCGAGCGACAAAGGACTGTCCTTCATGCCGGCAAGGCCGAGGCCCTGCAGTTTCTTCACTATCTTGAGGCTAAGGGTATAACGAGATGTCTCAGGATTGTTGTACGCATAGACCGGAATTTTCACCGCGTTGATGATGGCCTTATAGTATTCGACGACCGCATCGTCGGTGTGTTTGTAATAGAACGGGGGCACAGCACCCACGGCGTCGGCGCCGATTTCCTCGGCAGCGATCGCGAGCTCGACGGCGGTCTTGGTGTCGATACAGCCGACATGGGGAAGCAGAATCTTGCCCTTGAAACCATCGGCCGATTGTTTGGCCAGCTTGTAGATCGAAATCCGCTCTTCAGTTGACATCAAGGGGCCGGCGCCATAGGAGCCGGTCAGGAAGAGACCGTCCACGCCCTTGGAAAACATCCAGTCCATGTGCCAGCGCGTCTTGACCTCATCGATCCGGCCGGCGGCATCAAAAATGGTGATATTGGGCACGAGAGATCCAGTAATAGTCATGATAAATCCTTTAGTTGGTTACGTTGATGGGTGGGGTAGGTAAGATGATAAAAACGTGGCAGCTAGCTCAGGCCACTTTGTCATGAAAACGGATTCCTGCAGCGGCGTTGACCGCACATTCCCTGCGCCCGTGGACCAGGACATCGACGACGTTCTTGGCCACGATTCTTGAAACGTTGCCGGCCGCCTCAATTGAGGTGGCCGCAAGATGCGGCGTCAGCGTGATGCCGATGTCCCGGAGGCAGGAGTCCCTAGACAGAGGTTCCGGGTCGAAGGCATCGAGCGCAGCACCGGCGATACGCTTGTCATGCAGCGCGGCACACAAGGCCTCGTCGTCGACAAGCCCGCCGCGTGCGGTGTTGATCAGATAGGCGTTGCGCTTCATCAGGGCCAGGCGTCGAGCATCAACGATGCCTCTGGTTTGCGCATTCAGTGAAAGGGCCAGTATGAGGAAATCTGCCTTGGCAAAAACTTCGTCAGCCGACATCGCGAGATTCACGCCGGAACGAGCACACCATTCGCGATCCGGCTGGACGTCGAAGGCGGTGATTTGTACGCCAAATCCCGACAACAATTCGACGATGCGCTTGCCTACATTGCCGAGCCCGAGGATTCCTACCGTTTTGCCAGAAATCTCGTAGCCTGCCGAACGTTCCCAGCGTCCTGCCTTCAGGATTTCAATATGCTTGTCGATTGCTCGCGCCGCAACAAGCATGAGCGCCAGGGTCAACTCGGCGACGGCGTTTCGATTGGCCCCAGGCGCATTGGCAACGAGTACGCCCTTGTCCGTTGCTGCAGAAACATTGATCGCGTCCAGACCAGTGCCATGCATATGCACCAGTTGCAATTGATCGGCTGCGGCAAATACGCTTGCGTCGACCGTTTCGTTGCCGACAATCAGCGCATCAAAACCGGCAATTTCCGCGGCGATTTCCGCGGCCGTCATCGATGGCTTGGAACCCCAGACCACTTCGATGCCATTGGCCTTGAGTGTCTCGATAGCGTCCGGCGCAACTCGCCCGAATGACTTTGAGGTAACGAGAACCTTCACAACGAACTCCCTTCCTGAAGATTGATTTCACGCAGAGCGGAAACTAATTGCACATACCCCCGGTGCGCCCGGTCATAACGTCCGGTCTGAGCGAGATCGGGAATGAACGACCGGTAGGCACGCGGGCCACCGGAAAACGAAAGTCCGTCAATGGCCCCGAGACCGTGCAGAGCGAGTATTGCGGCACCGGCTATCGAGCCCTCGCCATCCTCAGGCGTGCGCAGTTCCATGTTCAGTACATCAGCGAGCAGTTGAGGGATGATGGGCGATTTGGCCAGGCCTCCCGTGAGCACGATGTGCGAAGCGATGGGGGTTCGCTGCTTCATGATGCCAATGATTGAGCGCAGATCGTAGGCGACCGCCTCAAGCAGAGCACGAGCCACGTGCCCTGTACCATGATCAGCCGTCAGCCCATAGATCGTGCCCTTGAGACGACCGTCCCAATAGGGCGAACGTGCCTTGCGCAAATAGGGCAGAAAGTACAGTCCGTCTGCACCGGGCTCCACCTCGGCCGCTAGCCGGTTCATGAGCTCATACGTTTGCGTCGCGTCGGTCTCCGCCGCACCAATCAGATTGGAACCTAGCCATTGATAGGCGTTTCCAACATTGGTGACGATGCCGCCGTAAGCCCATAGATCATCGGTCAGGCAAAAGCACCAGAGGCTCGCGGTATCATCGACCGTCATGACATCGGTAATGCAGCGGGCTGCGCCTGAAGTGCCCAGATCGATGTTGACCGCACCAATTGCCGACGCCCCGGACCCCAGGTTGGCGAGAGGACCGTCACCGCCGCCGAGAATTATCCGGACGTTGTCCGGCAAGCCGCAGCCCGCTAGCGGCGAATCGCTCCTGAGAGCAAATTTTTCCAGTCCTGAGACCGGGCGGGAAAGCTGATCGTCACCCACCCCGGCCGCATCGGTTGCCCTTGCATGCCAGCGATGTGATCGGATATCCAGCATGCCCGTAGCCGAGGCCATCGAATAGTCGACGACCCACTCTCCGATCAGGGGGAAAGTCACGTACTCCTTGATCGAAACAAAGCGTCGAGCCGCACCAAACAAGGCTGGCCTGATCTCGCGTAGCCATGCCAGTTTGGCGAGCGGAAAGATCGAGTTCATCGGGCACCCGGTCTCCGGATAGAGCCAGTGCTCGCCATGCGTTTTCTTCATGGCCTCAGCCTGCGGTTCGGCCCGCCCGTCCGACCACAGGATATTCTGGGTCAACGGTTTCCCGGCAGCGTCGAGAGCGATGACTCCGTAGAGTTGTGATGAAAAGCCGATGGCTCCGATCGTCTTGGGATCGGCGCCCGGCTCGGCGAGGCACTGCTTGATCGCTCGATAGACCTCGTTGCGAACGAGATCGGGATCCTGTTCTTCAAAGTAGGGAGCGGGCCGTGTCGTCGAATAAGCGATCTGCGCGCGAGCCAGGATATTGCCAGTCGCATCGAACACCATCGCGCGTACCGAGGATGTTCCTATGTCGACCGCGAGCACGCGCTCCTTCGATGATTTCATTTGCTTCACTCCATTCGCCAATTACCCAGGCTTGATCATCGACCGTCCCAGCGATTGACCCAATGCACGGGTTGTTCGCCGCGCAGTACGCGCAGCACTTCCATCGCCGCCTTGCTTTGCAATTCCTGGATCGATGCCTCCGAGTACCAGGCGGTGTGGTCGGACAGCACGACATTGTCGAGGGTGATCAAGGCGCTGTCGCGTGGCAGTGGCTCGCGTTCAAAGACATCGAGACCGGCGCCCATGATCGCCTTGCGTTCGAGTGCGGCAATCAGGGCGCTTTCATCGATCAAGGGGCCGCGGCCGGTATTGATCACGATCGCCGTCGGTTTCATCAGCGCGATTTCGCCGGCCCCCAGCATGTGCCTTGTTTCAGCAGTGAGCGGCGCGTGCATCGAGATGAAGTCGGACTGGGCGCAAAGCGTAGGCAGATCAACCAATTCCACACCGGGACAATCCGCCGCTGTCTTGTTGGGGTCAGCAACGAGCACGCGGTCGACTCCCATGCCACGCATCTTGCGTTCGAAGGTGTGGGCGATCCGTCCATAGCCGACCAGGCCGAGCGTCAAACCGGCGATGCGGTACATTTTTTCCTGCCGCGCGACATTCCACGCCCCGTTGCGTACCGCCCGATCCCGCTGCACGACGTGACGCACGACGGCGAGGAGCAGCGCCATGGCGTGATCACTGACTTCCTCGGCGCCATAGTCGGGAACATTGGCGACGTAGATCCGGAGCGCTGCCGCTGCCACACGGTCAATGGCGTCAATACCGATGCCATAGCGCACCACGGCGCGGCAGCGCGGCGCGCCGGAGAGCGCCGCGGCGGTGACCGGCGATTCCCTGACCAGCGCCGCGTCGGCGTCAACGAGCGCGGCGGCGACGGCTGCGGCGTCATTCTTACAGGGGCGCACGACCACCGTCGCACCGACTTCAGCGAGTATCGCCTGTTCGGTCGCGTAACTGTCATAGCCGTCGTCGAGGACGACGACGCGAAGAGCTTCAGCCATGATCTCTCACTTCTTCTGTTCGGCGATGGCGGCGAAGAGCTTGTCGACCCATTCCTTGCCGACGTCTTTTTCGACAAAGGCACGCACCGGCGGCTGCGCCAGCTTGCGGAATGCATCGACTTCAGGCAGGCTCAGTTCGGTCACTTCCATGCCCTTCTCGGTCAAGATCTTTTTGGCGCCAAGATCCTGCTCGGAAGTCATGCGGCGATGAATATCGCGCGCGATCCTGGTTCCCTCAATTACGGCATTTTGCTCATCGGCGCTCAGGCTCTTGAAAAACTTTTCATTCATCATGTAAGCGTGGATGCTCCACACATGGCCGTCAAGCGTAGCGTATTTCTGATACTGATAAAGACTGGCGGCAAGGATGTTAGTGACCCCATTCTCCTGTCCGTCAACGACTTTTGACTGCAAGGCGGTCGGCAGTTCACCCCACGGCACGGCCGAGGGAGAGGCTCCAAGCGATTCGATCAAAGCCTTGAACACGGGGCTCGGTTGAATGCGCATCTTCATGCCCTTCATGTCGGCCGGTGACCTGATCGGGCGCAGGCTGTTGGTGAAATGACGGACCCCGTTATCGGCGAGCGCGAGAAGTCGGATGCCGGTCCTCTGCAACATCAGGTCGGCGAAATCCTGGCCGAACTTGGAGTCATAGACGCGCCAGGCATGCTGGTGATTGTCGTAGAGATAGGGGATGCCGAGAATCGAAATCTGCTTGAAGACGCTGGCCACGGCACCGTCGTGCGCTACGGCGAGTTCGAGCGTGCCGAGCTTGACTCCTTCCATTGTTTCCGCGTCCTTACCGAACTGGCCGGCCGGATAGATCTCGACCTTGATCGAATTCTTGGTGGTTTTTTCGACGTAGTCCTTGAAGGCCAGCGCCGCCGCGTGCTTGGGCTGATCGACGTTGGCCGGTTGGAAATGTGCGTACTTCAGGACCTTTTGCTGGGCCTGCACCAGCGGCGCGAAAGCGACCGCAGCGAAGACCAGCGAAACCGCGATTTTCTTGAACATTGTTTTCCTCCTTAGGGGTGAATTAATGTGAAAAGCCCAACCATCTCGGAACGATAAGGCTCACTTCTGGAACAAAAATTACCAACAACAGAACAGAAAATTCGGCGACGATGAACGGGATCATGGCTATTGATATGGCTTCAAATTTCAGGCGGCTGACAGAGGTGATCACGAACAGGACGCCACCCACCGGTGGGGTGATCAGGCCTATTGTCAGGTTGAGGACGACGGCCATGGCGAAATGCAGCGGATCGATTCCGAATTGCGTGGTCAGCGGCGCAAGTACCGGGACGAGAATGATCACCGCCGGCAGGGTGTCGATGAAGAAGCCGCAGATGAAGACGAAAACAGCGACGATCAGCATGGCCAGGATCGGGCTGGTGGTCATCTGGCCGATCGCCATGGCGACTTCCTGCGGCAGTTGCAGGATGGTCAGGATCCAGGCGAAGAGCGAAGCCATGGCGACGATCAGCAACGCGCCGGAAGTGACCAGTGAGCTTTGCAGCAAGACCTTGGCGATCAGGCGCGGGGTCAGTACGCGAGTGACCAGAGTGCCGACCAACAGCGCATAAACAACTGCCACCGCGGAAGCCTCGGTCGCGGTAAACAGGCCGCTGATGATGCCGCCGATGATGATCACCGGCATCAATATCGCCGGAATCGCTTTCCAGAAATAGCGGCCGCGCTCGGCCCAAGTCGATTTTTTCTTTCCCGACTTATAGCCGTTGCGCACCGAGATGATGTGATTGGTGATCACCAGCGAGAGGCCAAGCAGCAGGCCCGGAAGGATCCCGGCCATGAACAGCCCGCCGACGGTGACGCGATTGTCAGTGATGGCGTAGATAACCATGATGATCGACGGCGGAATGATCGGGCCTATGGTCGCGGTCGCTCCAGATAGCGCGGCCGAATAGTGCGGATCATAACCGGCGCGCTGCATCATGCGCATCATGATCGCACCCGGTCCGGCGGCATCGGCGAGAGCCGAGCCGCTGATCCCGGCGAAAATCATGTTGGTCAGTACGTTGACATGGCCGAGGCCGCCGCGCAGGTGCCCGACAAGGCTATTGGTAAAACGCAGGATGGCGGTGGTGATTGCGCTCGCCGACATCAGGTCCGCCGCTAGCACGAAGAAGGGCACGGCCATCAGCGGGAAGGAGTTGATTCCACCGAAGAAACGTTGCGGAACGGAAAGCAGCGAGAGCTTTCCTTCGACGACCAGAGCCAGCAAACCGGCACCGCCCATGACGAATGCAAGAGGCACACCGATCGCCATGGCACCAACAAATACGATAAGCAGCGTGAGGCCCATTACATATCCTTCTCGTCAATGGATTCCAGGCTCTCCGACACTTCATGCTCACCAGCGACATAGCCGCGCCAGATGAACAGCAGATGAGCCAAGAGGCAGATTGCGCCGATCGGCACACAGGCATAGGGAATGGCCATGGAGATGTTGATCATTGGCGATTCCAGATCGACGGCAAAGTTGGCAAAGAGCAGGCCGAGAATGGCGACGGCAGCAAAAAACGCTGCCATCAGACAGGCCACAAGTATTCGCAACCGCCGCCGCGAATGTGGCGACAGCAAATCCTGCAGAAGCTCGACGGCGACATGGCGCCCTTCGCGCAAGGCCAGTCCGGCGCCGACGAAGGCGATCCACACCATCAGGTATTGCGAAACCTCCTCGGCCCAGGTGTTCGAGAAGCCGAACACGTAACGTGTGACAACATTGGTGAACACCAAAGCCACCATCACGGCCATCATGGCGACGACTAACGCCTGATTCACGAAAATGAACGAGGATTCAAATTTTCCGCGTTTTCGGGAAGACGGATTGTCTGCCGTGAATTGCGCAAGTTCTGTCATAGGCTACCCCCACCCTTGTTATCGTCAGACAAAACAAATAACCTGTATTTGTAGTAGTGTTACTTTTATGTTTAAACTTAAAATGTAATACTACTACAAATATATGGATTGTCAAGGCACCTGTTACGCGCAGGATTAACCGGCACGGGGGGAAATTTATGCTGGCCTGCCGGGGGTCACAGACGTTGTGGCAACAGCGCTGAGAATGTCTCCGGACCGAACGCCAGGCACCATATATGTTCAGGGATTGAGCTTCGCGTTCCGGCCCAAACCGGTGCCAGCAACCACCGGAATTGCTGTAGCGATGCTACAGATTACCGGTACTGACTGCCTGTGACGAGTTTTTCCTCTGCGCTTGACCGATGGAACAGCATCACCAGAAATTGCTCATAAGGCAGAAGCCAGTTCGGCATGCGGCGTCAGGCGATTCGCCCAGTGCTTATCAGGCTGGGAAATGTTTGAACATCCATAGCAAGCCGCTGATCGTGAAAAACGAGGTGACCGTGGTCACCAGCAAGGCCACTGCGCTGGAATCCTCCTGACCGTAAGCCTGAGCCAGGGTCGGATAGATGCCCATCATGGGCATGGCTGCTGTCAATACGACAGCCATGCGCAGCGATGGCTCTATTTCCCCCATTCCCAGTGCCGACAGCACCGTTATGGCCAGAACTACGGCCAGCGGGTGAACAAGCAGCTTGCCGATAACGATCGGCGCAATCCGCGGACCCAGGCCGCGCACTGAAAGTCCGACCAGGGTGCCGCCGACGACAAACAGCGCGATGGCGCTGCACGTCGAAGCCAGCAGATCGACGGTGCGCAGCAGAGACTCCGGCAACTTCCAGCCGAGCAGAGAGAGGCTCAGTCCGGCGAGCAAACTGATGATCAGGGGATTGGTCGTCAAGCGCACCAGCGACGTCCTGACCACATGCCAGCGTCCGACCCCGCCGCGATTGCCTTCGGCCATGAACAGCAGCAAGGGAAGAACAAGCAGGTTTTCCACCATCAAGTTGAGCGCCAGCGACACGCCGGCAACGGGAGCCAATGTCAGCAACAGGATCGGATATCCGACAAAGGCGCTGTTCGGGCAGGCCATACCCATGGCATAAATGGCGCTGGCGGCCGGATTCAGGCCGGAATAGCGCCGACACCAGAAATAGCCCGAGCCAATCACCATCAGGGAAGCGCTCAGATAGGCCAGCAGATAGCTGAGATTGAGAACTTCCCCGATCTGGCGCTGGGAAAGGGCTCTGAACAGAAGTGCGGGCAGGGCGAGGTTGAGCAAAAACTTGCCGAATATGCGCATGTCGGTCTTGCTGAAGACACCAATGCGCGTCATCGAGAAGCCGAGAGCGATGATGATGTAAATCGGGCTGGTGATGGCCAGGACATCGAACATGAGCGGAATCTTCTATCGAGGCCGGTGGTGGATGATTCGTCTGCCCATCATGTCGGCGTCAGCTTCGCGTACTCGAGTGCCAGCCATTTCATGCCCGGTGCGCCGAAATTCACCTGCACCCGCGCCTCCGGTCCGCACCCTTCCGCCGCAACAATCACGCCGTGACCGAACTTGGCGTGGTGTACGCCCTGCCCGATGCGCAGACCGCCAGCAGACGTTGCCGACTCAGAATATGAGGCACGGTCACCGGACGAGTCCGTCGTGTAAGCGGGCGTCTCGGGGGCAAAAGCCGGCGCATGGCCGATCTTGCGCAGCAATTCTTCGGGCAGTTCTTCAAGAAAAAGAGAAGGCAGGCAGTAGCGCGTCTGGCCATGCAGCATGCGTGTTTGCGCGTGCGAGAGATAGAGCCGCTTGCGCGCGCGCGTCATCGCCACGTACATCAGCCGCCGCTCTTCCTCCAGACCGTCACGTTCCTGTGCGGCGTTGTCGTGTGGGAACAGTCCCTGTTCCAGCCCGGTGATGAAAACCACGTCGAATTCCAGCCCTTTGGCCGCATGCACGGTCATCAACTGTACCGCTTCCTGGCCCTCGCCGGCCTGATGCTCACCGGCTTCGAGCGAAGCATGCGCAAGGAAGGACGCCAGCGGATTACTTTCCGCCGGATTGGAAAAGGTATCGGCTTCCTCCTGCAGGAAGTTGGTCGCCGCGTTGATCAGTTCATCGAGGTTTTCCAGCCGCTCGCGTCCTTCTTTCTCAGCCAGGTAATGCTGACGCAGGCCGCTCTTGTCGATGAGGTAATCGATGATTTCCGGCAGGGGCAGCACCTGCGTTTCAGCGCGCAGCGTTTCGATCAGCCGGATGAAATTGCCGACCGACGCACCCGCCTTCCCGCCCAGGCTGGCGGCGGCGTTGTAGAGGCTGGAGTTGGCCCGGTGGGCGGCCTCCTGCAGGGCTTCGATGCTGCGCGTTCCGATGCCGCGCGTCGGGAAATTGACCACGCGGGAAAACGCCGTATCGTCGTCGGAGTTGGCGATCAGCCGCAGATACGCCAGCGCATGCTTGATTTCCTGACGGTCAAAAAAGCGCAGCCCGCCATAAACGCGGTAGGGCACGCCCGCTGTGAACAGTTGATGTTCGAGGACGCGCGACTGGGCATTGGAACGATACAGCAGGGCAATTTGGCTGCGCGAAAAGCCGTCGCGTACCAGGTCGCGCGCCTCATCGACGACAAAGCGCGCTTCGTCGATGTCCGAGAAACCGTCGAATACGCGGATCGCCTCGCCCGCTCCGGCGTCGGTCCACAGGTTCTTTCCGAGGCGGCCCCGATTGTTCCGGATCAGCGCATTGGCCGCATTGAGGATGTTGCCGTGCGAACGGTAGTTCTGTTCGAGACGGATCACGTTTTCGATGGCAAATTCGCGTTCGAGGTCGCGCATGTTGCCGACTTCGGCGCCACGGAAGGCATAAATCGACTGGTCGTCATCGCCCACCGCAAAAAAGCAGGCGCCATCCAGAGTCGCTGCAGCACCATCGCGCCCGGCCAACAGCTTCAGCCAGGCATACTGCAGGCGGTTGGTATCCTGGAATTCGTCGACGAGGATGTGCCGAAAACGCTCCTGGTAATGGCGGCGCAAGGGTTCGTTGCGCTTCAGCAACTCGTAGGAACGCAGCAGCAGTTCGGCGAAGTCGACCACGCCCTCGCGCTGACACTGCGCATCATATTCGGCATAAAGCTCGACCCGGCGCCGGGTGTAATCGTCGTAGGCCTCGGCCTGCGCGGCCCGGATGCCCTGTTCCTTGTGCGCATTGATGAAGCTGGCCAGTTCGCGCGGCGGATACTTTTCGTCGTCGACATTGAGGTTCTTCAGCAGGCGCTTGATCGCCGACAACTGGTCAGCCGAATCGAGAATCTGAAACAGCGCCGGCAGGCCGGCATCGCGGTGATGCGCGCGCAGCAGTCGATTGCACAGGCCGTGGAAGGTACCGATCCACAGGCCGCGCGTATTGATCGGCAGCATCGCCGAAAGTCGCGCCAGCATCTCCTTCGCCGCCTTGTTGGTGAAGGTCACGGCGAGGATGCCGTGCGGCCCGACCTGCCCGGTCGAAATCAGCCAGGCAATGCGCGTCGTCAGTACGCGTGTCTTGCCGCTACCCGCTCCTGCAAGAATCAGGGCATGCTGCGGCGGCAGGGTAACAGCCGCCAGTTGCGGTGGATTGAGATGGGCAAGCAGACCGGACATGGAGAAATCTCGTGGAAGCAACCGGGATTATACCGGTCGCCCATAGCGAACCACGCCAGCATGGAGAAACAGCACGGCATTCGCCATCCAGAACGGGGGTACTGAGTTTACTTGGTTAATATTGCGTCAATAGCGCGACTTCGAGAAGAAATCTCCAACTGGCTTCCAAATTTGATATTCGTGCGCAGGTAAGGCACGGCAGGGCAGCCGCGCCTTCCTGGAATCCTCAGTACTCAGTACTTCATGCCGCCGCCGGCGGCAGCCGGAGCGGCACTCGCGGCGCCTTGCGTCGCCGCCGCTGCAATATCGACAACGTCGTTCATGGCGAAGACGATCTGGTCGCCATTGCCGAGATAGGCCTTGTCCTTCGTGCCGTTGCGCGCTGTGCCCTGAATCACCGGGATGCCCGCTTCAATCAGCTTGCGCGCGGTCAGGATTCCGGTGCAGTGATTGCAACCGACCTTCTCGAACCCCCATTTTTTGAATACAGCGACAAGGTCGTCGTACTTCGGATCCCACTCGTCGAATGGCGAGACGTGAAGGCCACCGTAGATCCCGTACAGTTTCTTGGTTTCAACCGCACGTTGCGCCACCGAGGCGAACTGCAGGATGCCCTGGTGACAGCAACCGGTGACGGTGACAAGTCCCTTGTCCTTGACGTTGAAAAACAGCGACTGCTCCCCAAATACCCGGCAGATGATCGGCGTCGCGAAGTTGTAGAGCGCGGCGCCGGGGAAAAGCTTGTACAGTCCGGGCTTGGTCTCGATCAACTCGCCGCGATGACCGGCGGCCTTGAGATAGTCCATTCCTTCGGGATAAAAACCTTTCGGGTATAGCGTCCGTACCGTCGGCCCGTACTTGAAGACGACTGGGGCGCCCCAGAAGTGGTCGAAATGTTCGTGGGAAAGGACGAAGTAGTCGATCTTGCCGTCGGCCAGCAGTTTGTCGATTCCCTCGCGCTTGAACGCTTTATCCATCCAGTCGAAGTTCCAGCCCGAGTCGAGCAGGATGCGAGTGATTTTACCGTCGAGCGCTTCGACCTCGATCAGCGCGGCGAAACCGCCGCCATTGGTCGGATTGACGGCATTTTCAAGCTGGTAGGCCCATGCTTCGTCGAGCTTGTTCGGGATCAGCGGGCGCAGGATTTTCATCCCATCCTCGTAGCTGCCCTTGCCGAGTTGTCCCTTGGGTTGCGTAAAAGGCGCCCAGTTGTAGGTGTACTGGTTAACGAGCAATCCACCAGCGCCCTTGATGTCACCCATCAAGACCTTGTTGTCGAACCAGCTCGTCTCGCTGATGTTGGTCACCTTGACGCTCTTCACTTCGCCGATGTTTTCCTTCGCCGCCGGGGCCTTGACGAAGTGCTGCTTGGCCAGCGGTGAGTAGGAGTAAATGCCCATGGTGCCTAGCGCGCCGGCCATGGTGCCCACCGCGACGCCCTTCGTGAAGTCGCGCCGCGTGATGCTGTTATCGTTGTCTGCCATTTTTGAAACTCCTCGTTTGCGCTCGGCGCCAGGGCACCGAGCATTGGATGATCAGGTCCAGATCCACTTGCTCTTGCCGAGTATCGGCAGCAGGTAGACGACGACGAAGTAGAGTGCGGTACCGAGACCGAGCCCGACGACGATTCCCAGGGTGTATTGCTTGCTCATGTCATTCTCCTTGTCAGCCGGCTGCCGAGCCGATCGGTTGCGCGGCAAGCGGTGCATTCGAAACGGCGGAAGCGGCGACAGGCGCAGCGACGGTCGCCACCTTGCGCCAGGCCGGCCAGTTGTCCATGTACCAGTGGTGCACCAGCATGATGTTGATCAGCCAGATGGTCGGGATCATCGGGAACTGCTCGGGCTGCGAGATTCCCCTTTGCGTGCCGAGCACGAGGTGGCTGATGTTGTAGTAGAAAACCATCAGCGCGACGCCCGCGGTGAAAGTGATCGCCGTGCGCACGAAAAGGTTGACCGGCGTCGAGAACTTCTTCGGCCAGTTGCCGCAGTAGAAGTTGATGTACAGCGCGGGCAGCAGCATGAAGATCATCATTTCGCCGACGTGCAGCCAGCGCCAGTCGGGGGCGTTGTCGTTGCGCGTGCCGCGGATCGTCTCGCCGATGAACAGTTCCTGTGCGAAGTAGAGGAACAGGTGGAAGGCCCAGGCGATCGCCAGGATGCCGAAGAAGGTGGCGAGGCGGCGCATCCAGGCATTCTCGATCATGCGGAAGGGATAGCGTTCCCAGATCGTCTCGACCAGCCAGACGACGACCGTCGCGCACATGATCCACGAGATGTGGAAGTTGCCGCTCACCGTGTTGGCGAACTCCTCCCAGTAGGGCGGGGCGATCGACGTGAAGTACTGCCACGGGTAATAGAGGATGCCCATGTGCGGGTGCATGGTCACGAAATACAGAATTGTCGCGATGAAGAAGGTGACGACGAGGATGGTGATACCCTGCACCGGCTGCTTTTCGTTCTGCCACGGCGCGCGTTCCATGCCAACCACCCAGGCCGGCGCCAGCCACGAGGCGAGCGCGGCGAACATCAGGATTGCCAGCGCGGCGTACTCCTCGGCGAAGAACTGGGTCATGCGCGGCAAATCCTTGGTGCGCTCGGCGTCGAAATAGGCGATGCCGTAGTTGCCCAGGAGTCCGTGGAAGAAGCCGTGGATCACCAGCATCATAATCAGTACCGCGACGGGGATCGCAACCGCCGCCTTGAGCAGAGGATGCCATGAATCCAGCTGTGAGCGGCGCATCGGCCAGAACTGGAATATGTACACCATCCAGATGAGGATAATCAGCAACCAGCGGGTATACATGTAACCCACATAAGGCGTGTACAGGCGGAATATGCCGCGCGGATCCTGGAATATCCACCAGGTGACGTAGAATACGGACAACAATGCAACGACGTTGACCAGGTGCGTCATCAATGCCGGCCAGCGCGGCGAAATCTGTCGTTCCTCCAAATATCCCACGCCGTACCGCTCTTCTGTGTTGGTTCCCATGTGCGAACTCCTTTCGTGTTCGTTTCAGCCGACTGGCTGACCCGTGGTTGCAAAAATCGCCTTCAAGATTTCAAGATCGCTCTTGCCTTCGATGTCGATGCCGAGCCGGCGCGCATCGTCGACGAGAAACGGTCGCGCCTCATTGACCTGTGCGCACGCCATCTCGTAGGAGCCGAAATAGTCCTCCCAGGACGGGCCTTCGGGTTCGGCCGGAAGCGTGGCACGGCGCAGCAGGAAGTTACGCCGGGACAGGTCGGGTCCAGTACTCATGGCATTTACTCCGTCGAACCGTTGTGAGAATGCTCGTGCGCCTGCGTCTCGCCCGCGCACTGCGCGCAGAACTCGCCGACCGGCTCGAATTGCCAGCCAACCGCCTGCCACCACTGCGGGCTGATCGGCCAGGGGGCGTAGTGCGGCGGAATTTCTCCGGCATATTCAAAGAGCGCCGGCTCGAGTGCACGTACAGGTGCTGGCGCACCGCCTTCGGCATCGCAGCGCCCGGGTACACGCAGGCCATGCAGTTCGATCTCCCACGCCGAGGTGTCCGGCTCGGCGCGACTTTGCGCAGCGCCGCCGGCCTCGATATACCACGCCAGACCGGGGCGGCGCCAAGCACGCACCAGCGTCGGCGGCTGGCGTCCAAGGTAGCTCAGGCCGCAGACCATCGGGTCGAGCACGGCCAGTGCCAGCCTGAGACCTGGCACGTCCCGGCGCATACGCCAGCCGGCCTCGTCGCGGGCGTGTTCGGTCCATCGATCCTGCGCGCTGAAGCAAAGCCCGATATGGTTCGCGCCCTGCGGCACGATCGCCACGGTGCCGACGTGAAATAAACTCGGGTCAAGTTGCCCGGCGGAATCCGGCCCCGGCGTTCCGGTTGCGTCGAAGAGCGGCGACAAGCGCGCCTGCTGTTCGATCTGGGCGAAGCGCCCGAACACGGCTTCGCGCGGATCGGGGAAATAACGGAGCGCAAACAGCGCACCATCGGGACACGCTTCGGGACTTCCGGGCAGCAGCGCTATTTCGCATGCGCCGAGCCGCGAGGTCGTCCAAAGAGTCCAGGCCATTGTCTCCTGGCGGCCGCGGCTAATCGCTTTCAAGCCCAGGCGCTGGCGCGCATGCGGATCGGGGAATACGAGACTGAACAGCCCTTCGATGACCAGATGGGCCAGGTCGCGACGATCGAGCGGCGCCCCTTCCAGCGCTGGCGTGTCAGCCTGTTCGCGACCTCCATCCTCCGTCGAGAGCGAGCGTGTGCGATCATCGATAACAAGCGGAGCGGTCATGGCCTTGGCACGAATCCGTATGAAGTTTGGCATATGCATAGCAGGAATAATGCCGAACCGCCCTGCGAAAGAATTTCTACGTCAATTCAGTATCTTAAGTTTTTAGGCGCAGTACATCTTGACGCCGTGCCTGCCAGCTGATACAAGACTTGGCAGAATTAGTGACGAAAGTGACATAGCCATGGCAGAAGAACAACTGCCCCCCGACGAACTGGTGTCCTATCTCGAGAGCGCTGCCGAGCCGCACATCCTTGTCGACCGCCAGCACCGCATTCTAGCGGCCAACTCGGCCTATCGCGCCAAGTGCGGCGATTCACAGGAGGTCGTTGGGCGAAACTGTTTCGAGGTTTCGCATCATTACCGCGTGCCTTGCGACCAGGCCGGCGAAGCCTGCCCGATGGCGCTGAGCGTCGCCTCGGGCGAACGCGGGCGGGTTGTGCATCTGCATTACACGCCCACTGGTGAGAGCTACGAAAACATTGAGCTGGCCCCGATCCACGACGTGCACGGTAACGTTGCCTATTTTGTCGAGAAGTTCGAGCCGCTCGCGGTGGCGCGCGCGCTCGCGGGCAATGACGAACTCGTCGGGCGTTCGCCGGCTTTCACCCGTATGCTGGAAATGGTGGCGCGTGTCGCGCCGACCGAGACGACGGTACTGCTCGAGGGTGCCACCGGAACCGGCAAGGAGTTGGTCGCCCGCGCCATCCACGATGCGAGCCCGCGCGCTGGTCGGCCTTTTGTCGTCGTCGATTGCTCGGGCCTACCGGAAACACTTTTCGAAAGTGAGTTGTTCGGGCACGAGAAGGGCGCATTCACCGGTGCAACGACACTCAAGCACGGTCTCATCGAGGCGGCCAACGGCGGTACCCTTTTCCTTGACGAGGTCGGCGATATTCCGCTGGTCATGCAGGTGAAACTCTTGCGCCTCATCGAAACCGGCACCTACCGACGCGTTGGCGGAACCGAACTGCGCCGTGCCGACGTGCGCCTCATTTCGGCGACCAACCTGCTGCTGCAGGACCAGGTCGCAGCGGGCCGCTTCCGCCAAGACCTGTACTACCGCCTCAATATCTTCCAGATCTCGCTGCCGCGCCTGCGCGATCGTCGCGCCGACCTGCCGATGCTGGTCGACACCCTGATCAGGCGGGTAGCACGCTCGCGCACGCTGCGGCTCTCGCAGCCGGCACTGGCGCTGCTTGTCGCCTACGACTACCCAGGCAACGTGCGCGAACTGCGGAATATACTTGAACGCGCGAGCGTGATGTGCGACGGCGAGGTCATCGGCCTTGAGCACCTGCCCGAATCGGTACGCATGATCGCCAAGGCGGACGTCTCGCTCAACCTGCCAGTCGCCGCCGAAAAAGAAGGAACACCTGTGACGCTTAAAGAAATCGAAACGGATCTACTGCAAACCCTGATCACATCGCATCAGGGTACGCGCAAGGAATTGGCGCTCAAGCTTGGTATAAGCGAACGCACAATCTATCGAAAATTCGCGCAAATCACCAGGCTACGTGCAGGCCTTGATTGAACGTGAAAATTGCGTAAGCCCTGTCCTTTGTAGTGCGCACGATTACCACCTTCCGAAAAGAGGTGAACCAAAAAGGACACGAACGCCTCCTTTCAGTTCTTGGCCGTTATCGTCTTTGTTGCGCCGTCAATAACGCGTCACCACCGTCGAGGCCAGTTCCAGCGTTCCGGCCAGCTTGCTCGACAGAATCTCCGCTTCCGCCTTTGACGGCAACTGGGTCACCCGAACCGCATATTGATAGCCCCCGCCTTCCAGCGCTCGCGGCTTGATGCGCACGGCGTAACCCGCCGCACGGGCACGATCGTACAAGGCCAGCGTGTCGATCTCGCCGGCGACGGTCGCCAGTTCGACCTTCCATCGGCCACCGCGCCGGGCATAGCCGCTTCCCGGCTGGACTTCAGTCTGCGTCGACCACTTGCTGACCTGTTCAGGATCGACCTTGCCTACCGGATTGGGTGCCGCTCCCTTGGGTGCCACATAGAAACTCAGTGGCTCGCTCAGCTCGCGGCCCTGATCCTGAGGATGGAATACCGTGATCCGGCCTTCAAGCAGGCAGACCAGATCACGCTCGGCATCCGCGCTGCCCCACAGGTCGGTACCCCGGATACCGGCGGTGATCGTGGCGATGCGGACATTGACTGCACGCTGCTGCTGCACTTTCGAGAACACGCCGGTGGTAAATCGGAAAGCCCCTTTCGCGACATCCAGTGCGGCTGTAAACACCCGCCTTTCGCGGCGGCCCAATGCATTGAGGTCAAGTTGCGCGTTTTCGCCCAGTTTGACCGCACTGCCTTCGGCCAGTTGAATCAGCAGGCGCGCTTCGCTACCGGTCAGCACCCGGTCGCGATTGTGCAGAATCTGGCCCGGCTCAAGTGGCAGACGCACACCATTGCGCTCGACCCAGGCCGGCATCTGCACGCTGTCGACGATGGCATAGGCGCGCTCCGCTGCCGGAGCAGCGATGGCCTGCAGGCCCGTGGCCGCAAGACAGACCGCGAACAGAAAACACCGGGAGAGCTTTTTCATGGAACGACCTTTCACATCGGGAATGATCCGGATTTTAACAGGCTGCAGGGATTGATGGGGTCTGAGCAAAACCCCTGGCCGGCAAGAACCATGGAGTTCATTCAGCGTATCACCTGGCACTAAGAATTGACCGGAAATTCGTACAGTAGTACGATGACACACCCTCAAACAAACCCTATTGGAACAGAAGCCATGAATGCACCACAGGTAAAGCCGGGAGTGATCTCCGGTGACGATTTACAGGCTCTTTTTGCGCTGGCCAAGTCGAGAAATTTCGCCCTACCGGCCATCAACGTCATCAACACCAGCACGGTCAACGCCGTCATGGAGACGGCCGCAGAAATCAAGTCCCCGGCAATTATCCAGTTTTCCAACGGCGGAGCCCAGTTCTTCGCCGGCAAGGCGCTCAACAACGATGCCCAGCGTGCCTGCATCGCCGGCGGTATTTCCGGTGCCAACCACATCCACTTGCTGGCCGAAATGTACGGCGCTACCGTGGTACTGCACACTGACCACGCTGCCAAGAAGCTGCTGCCCTGGATCGACGGTCTGCTCGATGCCGGCGAAAAATACTACAAGGCCAATGGCAAACCCCTGTTCAGCTCGCACATGCTTGACCTGTCGGAAGAACCGCTGGAGGAGAACATCGAGATCTGCAAGCGCTATCTTGAGCGCATGAGCAAGATCGGCATGACGCTGGAACTTGAACTCGGTGTGACCGGCGGCGAGGAAGACGGCGTCGATAACAGCGGCGTCGATAGTTCCAAGCTTTACACCCAACCAGAAGATGTGGCTTTCGCTTACGAGCAGCTCTCCAAGGTCAGCAACCGCTTCACCATCGCCGCCTCCTTCGGCAACGTGCACGGCGTCTACAAGCCGGGCAATGTCAAGCTGCAGCCGGTCATCCTGAAGAACTCGCAGGACTATATCCAGAAGAAGTTCGGTACCAAGGCACAGCCGATCGACTTCGTTTTCCACGGCGGCTCGGGTTCAACGCTCGCAGAAATCCGCGAAGCCATTTCCTACGGCGTCATCAAGATGAACATCGACACCGATACGCAGTGGGCGTTCTGGGACGGAGTCAAGAACTTCTACAAAAAAAACGAAGCCTACCTCCAGGGCCAGATCGGCAACCCGGAAGGCGAAGACAAGCCGAACAAGAAGTACTACGACCCGCGTGTCTTCCTGCGCAAGGGCGAAGAGACCCTCAAGGCCCGCCTCATGCAGGCGTTTGCCGACCTGAACAACATCGGTACGCTGGCCTGATCAGTCTGCGTCAAAGCAAGCCGGCTCAATTGCGAGCCGGCTTTTTTATCTCCGAATTCCAGGTCGCGTCGACCGTCACAGTTCAGGCGGAAATGGCCTGTTTCTGGTTCAATAGTTCCATGAACTTGCCAAGCGGCAGTGGCCGGTGGTAGAAATACCCCTGCATTGTCGTACATCCGGACTGCTCAAGGTAGCGCGCTTGAATTACCGTTTCGACACCTTCTGCAACGATCTTCAAGCCTAAGCCGCGGGCAATCGAGATCATCGCCAGAATGACCGGGAAATGTCCATTTTCGCTCTTGATTTCCCGGACAAAGGATTGATCGATCTTGATCGTATGCACCGGGAAGCGGTGCAAATACGACAGTGAGGAATAACCTGTGCCGAAGTCGTCAATGGCAATGCTGACACCGAGCTGGCATAGCTTGTTGAGCTGGTCGATGGCATGCTGCAGATTGCGGATGCAGACGTTTTCGGTGATTTCGACCTCGATTTGCACCGGATCGATAGCATAGTGCGCAAACATTCCGTGGATCTTGTCGAAAAAATCATGACGGTCCAGATAGTGCGGCGAAATATTCAGCGAGAGCCGGAACGGCTCCATGCTCGAGTTGCACTGATTGCACTGCAGAAGATCACGACAAAGGGCTCCCAGCATCCAGTCGCTGATCGGGGTCATCAGGCCGTTCTCTTCGGCAAACGGCAAAAACTCACCCGCCGTCAGCAGTCCGCGCTCGGGATGATTCCAGCGCATCAGGGCCTCGGCACCGACAACTGCTCCGCTCAGTGAATCAACCTGAGGCTGGTAGTACATCTCCAGCTCATCCTGCTCGAGCGCCCGACGCAGGCTCTGTTCCAGCGCGATTTTCTGGTACGAGACATCAAGCATCGAATCGTCATAAAATGAATAGCCGTTCTTGCCTTGCGCTTTGACGTGGTACATGGCGATATCGGCATGACGCAACAGTTCGTCGATCGATTGGCCATCGTCAGGGTAGACGGCAATACCGATACTTGCCGAAATGAAGACTTCGTTGCCATCCAGAATGAAGGGCGTACAAAACGAAGCATAAAACTTGTCGGCAATGATTGCAGCATCCTTCCTGTCGCGCAATTCCGGCAGGACCACGGTAAACTCGTCGCCGCCAATGCGCGCCAGCGTGTCCCCGCGGCGCAAACACTCTTTCAGACGGCTTGCCGCCTGCTGCAGTAGCGCGTCACCGATGACGTGACCCAGCGTATCGTTAACCAGCTTGAAGCGATCCAAATCGACGAACATGACCGCAAGTTCGGCTTCGTTGCGCTTGGCCTGAATCACCGCCAGACCAAGGCGATCCTTGAACAAGACCCGGTTCGGCAGTTCGGTCAGAATATCGTGGTAGGCCTGGTAGGAAATAAGTTCTTCGGCCCGCTTGCGATCCGTAATGTCGCGCGCCACGCCATAGGTGCCAAAAAACTCCCGCTTGTTTGCTTCGTTGCCCAATGAATACATCCCCATCGAATTGAACGAGATGGTCATCAGCGTGTTGTCGAAGGTTCTTTCCTGATCGTTGTCGTGAAGACTCTTGAGGCGCAACTCGACGTTGCGGGAAGCACGATCACCAACACGCCGTTCATGGAAAACGTAACGGGCGCGCTCGAGATCCTCATCGTGAACAAGCACCGAAAAATGCTTGCCGATCAATTCCGCCGGTGCGAAACCGAGCAACTGCTCGACACAATCATTGACGAAGGTGAATTGCCCCGCCTGATTCAGCGTATAAATGATGTCCGGCGAGCTATCGACGAGGTAGCGATAGAGCTTTTCCGAACATTCAAGTTGCCAGGCGATACTGCGATTCTCTTGCTCAAGACGCCTCTGCTGCAAGGCATTGTCGATCGTTGCCAGCAACTCTTCGCGGGCATAAGGTTTGCGCATATAGCCGTACGCGCCGCGTTTGAGGGCACCGATCGCCGCTTCGATTCCGCTATCGCCGCTAAGTACGATCACCTTCACATCAATGCTTTTGGCCTTGATGAAATCCATGATTTCGTGGCCGCTGAAATCGGGAAGCCGCAAATCAAGAAGGGCCAGATCAAACTGTCGCTTGCTCAGATATTCCATGGCCTCGGCGCCACACGACGCCGTAACCAGTTGATACTCCCTGCTTTCAAGGAGTGCGCAAAGACTTCTCAGCAAGACCGGCTCATCGTCAACCAGCAGAAGGCGCGGAATAGTCTTCCCTGAAATCGAATCAAGGGAATCAGCGCCTCCCATAGCAACATTGAAGGCGACTGAATCGTTGGCAGAAATGACGTTCATCATGATCCCCGGATTGAATCCTGTACTGCGTGGTCTGTCCTGCGCGCTTGGCGTAATGGAAGCAGGATTTCGAATGTTGTCCCTCGGCTACTGCTACGACAGGTAATCAAACCCTCAATCTGTTTTACCAAACCCTGCACGATGCTGAGGCCGAGCCCCTGATGCCCGTCACCCTTGCTGGTCCGGACGGGAAGAAAAAGGGTCTCCAGTATTTCCGGTGAAATTCCCGGCCCGCTGTCAATGACACACAGTTCAGTGTACAAGCGCCCGTCCCGGTTAACCCGGCCATTGTTAACGATCTGTATATCGCCTCCGCTCGGCATGGCCTCGATGGCATTCTTGACCAGATTGACCAATACCTGTTTGAGCACACCGACGCTGCCTTCAACCTCTGCCGGGGCATCCTGGGTCTGTGCAGTAATCCGTATGGAGGCTGGCACGGAACTGGTTTCACGAAACAGGCTCACAACTTCACGGACGAGGTGGTTGATTTCGGTCACACTTTCGACAATTGGCGGCTTCGCTTCTGAAAGCCCCAGGATGATCTGGCCAACGCGATCAATTTCTCCGTGAATGATCGCCATCTCGCCGACAACGAGTTCCTGCTTTTCCAGCTTGCTGTCCAGCGCACCCAGATAGTTCCTGATGATGGAAAGTGCGTTATTGGCTTCATGAGCGACCCTGCGCGAAGCGTCCCGGTATTCTTCCGCGGCACGATCAAGCTCGCGCGCGACCTCACCTTTACCACTTGTTGCGGCAATGATCGAGGCAGCGGCCTGCTCGCCAAATGAACCGAGAAATCGTTCGCGAGCTTGCAATCCCGGTAGCTGCCAGGCCGCGACACCGCCGATCACCACACCCAGGCAGCGCGATCCCGAAGCGAGCGGCACGCAGACCAGCGATTCGCTGCCGAGGAGGCGTAGCAACTGCTCTTCAGCAATGCTCAGCGGGGCCTGACCATTGACGATGAAGGCCAGTTGGCGCTGCAAGACCGCATCGACGATCTTTCCGCCGCCGGCCAGGGCGATGGAAAACTCCTTCAGGCGCTGCTTGTGTTCGCCCACTGGAACGCCAACCAGAACCTTCGCCGAATGATTCATCAAAAGAATGGCCGCATCTTCAAAGTCGAACAACAGGCGCGCCGACCGCGTTATCGTTTCGAAAAGGCCAGCTTCGCCTCCTTGTTGACTGGAAAATGAGCGGCCAAGCTCGGAAGACAGCACCATATTTCGCACTTCGTCGACCAGCATTTTTTTGGCATTCTCCTGAACCGGCGGCACTCCCGGATCGCGCACGACCGGCACCGTCGATTCGTTGCCTTCGTCCATGCCCGCGAGCAGTCCGGCGATATCCCAACCCGCCGTCGGCGCTGTCAATTCGTCGGCCCCGGCCAGATCGATGCCCAGTAATTCAGCAAATTTTTCGACCTGCGAACTGCTTCCCTTGCTGATCAGCTCCAGATCCGTGGCTTCGATACCGCACAGCAAACCGGCGGCTTTGACCGTCGGATCGTCTTCGACGTAGCAACTCATCAAGTGCGCCAGGAGGACGATGCGGATGAGCGGATGAGTACCTTCAAGCCGGGCGACCGGTTCATGATGGTAGAGCAGGCTGTCCGACAGGAACGAATCCAGATTCCAGCGTGCGGCCAGCCAGGCGCCCGCCTCGGAATGCGTAATGTTGAGCAGGCTTTGCTCGACGGGACAGAGGTTCTCGTCATCGCGAGCAAGAAAAATGAAGGCGTAATCCTTGGTCGCCGCGGACAACAAGGCCAGCCGTCCGACGTCATGCAGCAGTCCCGCGAGATAGGCCTCCTCGACGTTCGGATAGCTCATTTTTAGCGCAATTTCCCGAGCCATTACTGCGGCGGAAAGGGAGTGCTTCCAGAAATTACGAAGGTCCGTGCTGTTCGAATGGGAAAAGCTGTTGAAAACCTGAAAGACCGACTCGCTGATCACCAGGGTTTTGATCATGTTGGTCCCCAGTGTGGCCAGCGCCTGTTCCAACCCGGCCTTCTGGCCACTGCGGTAGTAGGCAGAACTGTTGGCCACACCCATGATCTTTCCGGTCATTCCCGGATCTTTGGCAATCAGCTCGGCCAAAGCCGCCATCCCGACTTCTTCGGTCTGGCATTTCTCAATCAGTTTGACGAGTATCTGCGGCATCACCGGCAGACGGGCGACCAGCAAACGATTGCGTATATCGGAATCTGCCTGATGCATTTTTATCGGATGCCGCCGTCAAACAATCCTGGCCCGTGACCATTACGCTCTAACAACGCGCGCGCCCGACTCTCCCGATTGTAGGCCATCAACCGCAGCATGCCCTTCCCTTATTGAAGCGCAAATTATATTCTTATATCAGGATATTACAACAAAGACTCAATGTAATGTCTCATTCAGCGATTATTTTTTCGCAATACAGGTAAGGCAAGTGGATCTCCAGTGCACCGCTTGCTATTCATCACTCACCAGTACGCCCACACATCCCTTCCGGCCACGCTTGAGCAATTGATGAAGCTGGCGCTCGGCTTCGCCTCGCGTCGGGCAGCTATAGTCGAGAAATGCATTGCACGCGGCCCAGCGCCCCTCCGGGGTACGCAGTGACGCGACGCTTCGCCCCCCGTCAATCGTCGCCACAACACACGCGAACTCGCCGCTGCGCCAGGAGGCGGCAACCAGATTCATGGCCTCATCCTGCGGCACGCACAGGCTGACCAGGGCGTCGATGGGCGAATCGAATTCAGCGCAAATGATGGCCGGGAAATAGCGTGGTTTGGTACCTGCATTCATGGTTGCTCCTTCTACCACGCGCCGGCATGCTTGTAAAACCCCGGCACGACAAGGCACAATCGCGGCTTACCGGAGTTTTCAATGCTGTTTGATGTAGTCATCGTCGGCGGTGGCCTGGCCGGGCTTTCGCTGGCCTGCGCACTGCGCGATACGCGCCTGAAAATCGCCCTGGTGGAAAGCCGCGTACCCGCGTCTTCGCCGGGATGGGATGCCCGCGTCTATGCCATCACTCCGGCCAACGCCGATTTTCTGCAGGCTATCGGTGCTTGGAAGCACCTGGACACTGATCGTATCGCACCGATTCACGCCATGAAAATTCTCGGCGAGGGTGGCGCGCAACTCGATTTTTCGGCCTATGAATCCGGTGTTGCGGAACTCGGCTGGATTCTTGAATCGTCGTTGATGGCCTGCGAGTTATGGGAAAACGTCAAGCGCCAAAGCAATCTCGCGCTACTCTGTCCGGCCACGCCCCACGCCGTCGAGATGCGCGAAGAGGCCGCCCTGCTGACCTTGTCGGATGGGCAGGAATTATCGTCAAGACTGCTGGTCGGCGCTGATGGTCGCGACTCGTGGGTACGCCAGGCCACGGGTGTGCAGGCCATCGATACGGATTACGGCGAGATGGGACTGGTGGCCAACTTCGAATGTGCACGCCCGCATCGCGGCATCGCCCGGCAGTGGTTTCGCACTGACAGCGTTTTAGCCTGGCTGCCGCTACCTGGAAATCGGATCTCGATTGTCTGGTCGACGCCCATTGCGCACGCCGAAGAACTGCTGGCGTTGCCGGCAGAAGAGCTTTGTCAGCGTGTCGCCAGTGCCGGCGCACACGAACTGGGCGAGTTCAAGCTGATTACCTCACCCGCTGCTTTCCCGCTCCGACTGATGCGCGTTCCGCACACCATTGCGCCACGACTGGCACTGATCGGTGACGCCGCGCACGGCATTCACCCGCTGTCCGGCCACGGCATCAACCTCGGTTTTCAGGATGCCAGAGTGCTGGCCGGTTTGCTGGCCTCTACCCCCGAATGGCAGGACATCGGCAGTGAGCGACTGTTGCGTCGTTACCAGCGCGCACGGCGCGAAGAAACGGTACTGATGCAGTACACAACTCATACACTGCGCTGGATGTTTCGTGAGAAACTTCCCGGACTCAAGCCCCTGCGCAACATCGGGATGAACCTAAGCAATGCTCTGCCTGTCTTAAAGGGCCTGCTCGTACGTTACGCCCTCGGCGCCTTATAAACTTTAACGTATTCAAACGGAGAAACTCCATGTTGAAAAAACTGCTGCCGCTCGCACTGGCTGCGTCGTTGAGCCTGCCCGCTTTTGCTGATGAGGCCAGCGTCAAGAAGGCGATCGAAACCAAACTCGGAGCGAAAGTCACCAGTGTGACCCGAAGCCCCTATCTCGGACTCTACGAAGTGTACGCCGAGGGACGGATTCTCTACACCGACGAGAAGCTTTCGGCAATCATCGCAGGCACGCTAATCGACGGCAAGACGATGAAAAACGTGACCGCCGAGCGTATGCAAAGACTCACGGCGATCAAGTTTTCCGATCTGCCGGTCGAGCTTGCCGTCAGGCAGGTGCGCGGTGACGGCAAACGCGTAATGGCATCATTTGAAGATCCGAATTGTGGCTACTGCAAGAAACTGGCGAAGGACATGGCCAAACTCGACAACGTCACCATCTACACCTTCCTGCTACCGATCCTCTCACCCGATTCTCTGGAAAAATCAAACCAGATCTGGTGCTCGTCAGACAAGGTCAAGGCCTGGAATGACTGGATGCAGGACAACAAGGCTCCCGTCGCCAGAGGGGACTGTGACACGAGTGCGGTACAAAAAACGGTCGAGCTGGGTCTCAAGCTGGCCATCACCGGCACCCCGACCCTCTTCTTTGCCGATGGTGAGCGCATTCCGGGGGCGGTGCCCATTGCGCAGATCGAGCAAAAACTCGGACAATCGACGGGCAAGTAGGCCCTTCAGACACACGTATTGCGGTGCTCAATGCGCCGCTCACTGACCCGATGGATTGTGCTGCTCACCCGGAAGATAAGGCATCGTTATTTTTGCCCAACGTAATCAGAGCTGGAATGCCAGCCAGAGGAGCAAGCCCTCAGCCAGCTCGCGCAGCATCCCCGGGGGACGCGCAACGTAGGGCTGCGCTTCCTGCCGCCGGGCATCGATCCACCGCGCAAAGCCGCGCACGCCCTTGCGGTCGTAGAAGGCTACCATCATCTCGTAATTGAGAAACAGGCTGCGGCCGTCGAGATTGGCCGATCCGGCGAGAGCGAGTTCATCGTCGATCACCACGGCCTTGGCGTGGATCATGCGCGGATGCATCCAGACACGCCCGCCTGCGGTCACCAGATCACGCAGCAAACGGTGACGGGCAAAATCCGCCAGACGATGATTGGATCGTGCCGGCAAGACCAGATCGACGTCGATCCCGCGACGTGCCGCCAGCGATAGTGCCGTCAGCAACGAGGTATCGGGAACGAAATAAGGCGTCACCGCCAGAATGCGCTTCTGCGAGGTAAAACAGCCGGAAACCAGCAGTGTAAGAATCGTGTCGTCAGGCCGATCGGGGCCGCTGGCGACCAGTTGCGCCAACGCTCCGGAAGCGGAGGCCGCGCTCTGCAGGATTGCTGACTCAGGCACGGCCTGTTCGACGGCAAAGGCCCAGTCCTCTTCAAACTGTTGCAGTGCCTGCCCGGCAATCTGTCCGCTCAGATCAAAGCTCAGATCAACCCAGGGCTTACGCCCGAGAATCGGACGCGGATCACCCTCAAAGTATTCGGCGGCCAGATTCCGGCCACCGCACCAAAGATGCAGGCCATCGGCGATGAGCATTTTGCGGTGATTGCGCAGATTGGTTCGACCACGCTTGGGAGAGCGAAACGGCGGAACGAAACGTACTACCTCGATACCGGCCTCGGCGAAACCTTTCAGATCAGGGTAGCCGCCGAGATAGATGCCGATACCATCAATCATCAGGCGCACCCTGACGCCTGCCCGTGCCCGTTGCTTGAGCCTTTCCGCTATTTCATCGCCGAGCACATCGCGCCCGAAAAGGAAGGTACACACCTCCAGAGTCCGGCTTGCGCCGTCGATGATTCGCCGTAACGCATTCAGCGCCTGCGTGCCGTCCTCATGAATGATGAGCTCGCCATATGCTACGGGGTCGGGCAGGCCCATCGCCACGCCAAGTTGCTGCGCCCGCGCCGCCGTGGCGTGTGTCGCGGAGGCCGGGACAGCGGCCCGGCGTGCGCCTTGAGCCGGGTGGGGCGCCGCCAGCTTGCGACTGCCGAAGGCGAGATAGAGCGGCAGGGTCAGATAAGGAACCAGCAGGATGCCCATAACCCAGGCAATCGCTGCCGACGGGTGTCGACGCTGGTGCAGACTGTGCGAAGCCGCGACGTAGATAACCAGCCCGACCGCGACCAACAGGGCGTCAAGGATTTCCCAGTGCCGGCGAATCAGATCGAAAAGCATTACCGGCCGGACTCTGGCATGAGTCGAGAATCAGCTTGCATCCGACGATGATAGCCGAACTTGCGGACAGACGCATGCGCGGCGAAATGCGGTCCTGAATGTTCTCTGTGGAATGATGTGTCAGAATTCGCTGTCTTACTGTTCGCGCATCACCGCAGCCCGAAGGGAAAGGTTTTATGTATCACGGAGAACGCTTCAACGCCTGGACGCACCTTGTCGGCACCGTACTGTCGGTGATCGGGGCCGTCATCCTGATTGTCATGGCGGCGGCAATGGGCGATCCATGGAAAATCGTCAGCGTCTCGATTTTCGGCGCCACACTGATCCTGCTCTACAGTGCGTCCACGCTCTATCACAGCGTACGCGGACGGGCCAAGGTCATCCTGCGCAAGCTCGACCACCTGTCGATCTACCTGCTGATTGCCGGAACCTACACACCCTTCTGCCTGATTACCTTGCGCGGCCCATGGGGCTGGTCGCTGTTCGGTGTGGTCTGGGGGCTGGCTGTCGTCGGCATGCTGCAGGAGATCAAGCCGCGCTCGGAAGCTCGGATCATGTCGCTGATCATCTACGCGCTCATGGGCTGGGTTGTTCTGGTGGCCGCCAAACCGCTGCTTGCTCACATCGAAACGGCCGGCTTCGTATGCCTTGCCGGCGGCGGACTGCTGTACACCATCGGTATCGTGTTCTACGCCTTTGACAGCCGCTTCAGACACTGGCACGGCATTTGGCACCTGTTTGTCATCGGCGGCAGCCTGCTGCACTATTTTGCCATTGCCCTCTACGTTATCTAGGGGGTAAGCCCCTGGCTCACTCCACGGTCACCGATTTGGCCAGATTGCGCGGCTTGTCGACATCCGTTCCGCGCACCAGCGCCACGTGATAGGCCAGCAACTGTAAGGGAACAACGTGCAACAGGGCCGAAAGCTGGCCGTAATGCTCAGGCAGACGCATGACATGCACCCCATCCGAAGCGACGATCTCACTGTCGG
>JFJP01018598.1_pt1 | contig 30850 bp, 28 predicted proteins | sample 431651 | NCBI WGS metagenome assembly JFJP01 (sample SAMN02602958, study PRJNA72255) | Microbial mat metagenome, whole genome shotgun sequencing project. | biome: fresh water; feature: sink hole; material: water; isolation source: purple microbial (photo- and chemosynthetic) mats found in... | reverse complement strand
GGAATGTTCCCGTCGGGGAGATCCTTTCAAAGGACACAAAGCAGGTTCCGCTGGATTACACCATTATGGAAATCGTCTTCGACCTCTCCATATTGAACTGGACCTCGCTGTATGTGGTGAATGACCAAGGCCGTTGGGTCGGTGTCATTGACAAAGCTATTGTTCTGGACAATGTGATCAACTATTAAACCTGAGGCTTTTCATGTTAGTACCTATTTTGCTGTTTCTGCTCGTCTACGCCTTTATTGCCTCCGAAAAGATCGACAAGACGATTGTTGCGATCCTTGGTGCGGGAGTGGCCATCGCAATGCATTTGATTAGCTACGAGGACGCATTACGATCGGTTGATCTTAATGTGCTATTCCTGCTGATCGGTATGATGGTGGTGGTCAATACGCTGGCCGATACCGGCGTTTTCGAATGGCTCGCGATCCGGCTTGCCCGGCTTGCCCGGGGAAATGGCCTGGTGATTGCCGTCTTATTTATGCTGATGACGGCGGTCCTGTCCGCCTTTCTAGACAATGTCACGACCGTCATCCTCATGGCACCTATCACCATCCTGCTGGCGCAACTGCTGGAGTTGCCTATCGCGCCTCTCCTGATCATGGAGGCGGTGTTCTCAAATATCGGCGGTACGGGAACCCTCATCGGAGATCCACCGAATATTCTGATCGGGTCGCAGGCCCAGTTGTCGTTCAACGATTTTATCCTGAACCTGGGGCCGCCTATATTAGTCATGACGTTGCTGTTGGCTGGCGTGTTGGCCCTGATCCTGAGGAAATCGTGTCGTACGCAGGCCAATGTCCGGCTGCGTATCGCGCAATCGCGTCCGGAAAAAGCCATTCTTCAGCCGGATGTGCTCCGGAAGGCATTGGTGGTCTTTGCGCTGATGATTGGCGGATTCATCGGCGGTCGCTTTCTGAATATCGAGCCGGGGATGATTGCCCTCGTGGGTGCCATGGTGATGGTGCTGGTGTGCCGCAAGGATGTTCCCCATTTGCTTGCCCGTGTCGAGTGGGACACGATCCTGTTTTTCACGGGGTTATTCATGCTGGTTGCCATGCTTGAGCATCATCTGGTCTTCGATTACCTGGGTAAGATGATTCTAAATGTCTGCGGTGGAAACCTGATGGCAACAACCCTGACTATCCTGTGGTTCAGTGCGATTGCGTCGACGATTGTGAATAATATCCCTCTCGTGATGGCAATGATCCCGTTAGTAAAAGGCCTCATCCCGGTATTCGCGCAACAGGCTGGAATTGATGATCCGTCACTGATTCAAGCGCAGATTGCCAACCCATTGTATTGGTCGCTAGCCTTGGGTGCCTGCCTTGGTGGCAATGGGACCTTGGTGGGGGCGTCGGCCAATGTGGTGATCGCGCAAATTGCGAATCGCAATAATTGCCGCATCACGTTCTGGTCCTTTACCCGCTATGGACTGCCGTTTATGCTGGCCTCACTGTTGATCTCGCATATCTATATTTATTTGCGGTATTTCGGTGGATTCGGCCGTATTTTTTAAGGAAATGTCCTGTGCCCTCCACTCAGGGAGGGTGGGGGGCCAGGGCCGATCAAAGAAAACATGTGGCCTGCTGCAAGGGTTTGTATTGACGCAAGATTGTTAATGTTATATGGAGGTGGTCGTTCTGGTCGGTAGCTAGGTGTTTAGCTGCGGGGACGGTTTCTTTCCGGGAGGTGTCTTTGCCCAATGAGATTTTAAAGAATGGATTGGATCTCGCCTGCATCAGGCTGGAGCTGACCGCAACAACCCGCGATGCTGCCATTATGGAGTTGATCGGCCTGCTGCACAAAAAGCACCGCCTGCGCAATATGGAAGAGATTGTGCGCGTGGTGATGGAGCGCGAAGCGAAGATGAGCACCAGTCTCGAGAACGGGCTAGCCGTTCCGCACGGGAAAGCCGCTTCGCTTGATCGTTTGCTGGTGGCGGTCGGCCTGAAGCAGAAAGGGATTGATTTCAAAAGTGCCGATGGGCAACCCTCCAGGATTATTATTCTGATTCTTTCTTCATCGGTCCAGACCGGCCCGCATGTGCGCTGTCTGGCGGAGATCGGACGCCTTCTACAGTCGGAAAGCAACCGTAAAAAACTTCTGGCAGCCAAGGATGCCGAGACCGTTTTGAAAATGCTGACAGACACGGGCATTTGATACCATGAAATGTAAAACATTCATTCGGCCACTCCGTAACGGTTTGAAACCGGCAGGCCGCTGGATGTGTGCACTTCTTTTTGCGTTTTTGTTCGGTGCTGCTGATTTGTCACTCGCAGAGGCTCCCCCTGCGCCACAGGGTGTTGCCTCGGAAGTTCCCGACGGAGAAGAGGGCGGAGAACATCTGTCAATCCGTGCGCCGGTTGTTTTCACGCTTGCGGGCGTGCCGGTGACCAACTCCATGATCACCGGCTGGCTGGCCGCGTGTATTCTGGTTGTGACCGCGGCGCGCTTTCGTTACTTGGTGCAGGCGGGACGCCATACGCTGCTGACCGGGACCATTGAGGCGCTGGTGATTTTCCTGCATGGGTTCCTGTCGGACATTATGGGCGCGAAGCTGGCGCAAAAGACCTTCTGGCTGCTGGGATCTTTTTTTGTTTATATCCTTTTTTCCAATTGGCTGGGACTGTTTCCGGGCATTGGAAGTATCGGCTGGGGGCACGCCAACGGGCATATACTTAAAGTGACGTTGCCGCTCTTCCGCGGAGTGAATGCCGACCTGAACACGACGCTGGCGCTTGGGACGCTTTTTTTTGTTTTCTGGTTTGCCTGGGCTTGGAAAGAAAGCGGCCCGCTCGGTATCTTGAAACATATTTTTGCGCCAAAAGGCGGTTCGACGGGTGTCATGCGCGTTGTGCTGATTGTCGTGTTTCTGGCGGTCGGGCTGCTGGAGATACTATCCATCGTGGTTCGCCCATTCTCCCTGGCGATTCGTTTGTACGGCAATATTTTCGCCGGGGAGGTGATGCTGGAAACCATGCTGCATAAAGTGCCTGTGCTCGGCTGGCTTCTGCCGGTCCCGTTTTATCTGATGGAGGTTTTGGTTGGACTCATCCAGGCACTGGTTTTTATGTTGCTTTCCGCTGTCTTTGTCATGTTAATTTGCAGTCATGAAGGTGATGAGGGGCATTCGGAGCAAGGTGCGCTCCCGGATGCAGGTCAACATAAATAAAAAAAGGAGCAGAAATGGGCGCGGATCTATCAATGCATATCGGTGTTGCGGCAGCAGGAGCCGCGATAGGTGTCGGTCTTATCGGCATGGGGGCTGTCATAGCAGTCGGCCGGAATCCGGGAGCCAGCAATAAGATCATGGTACAGGCGATTCTGGCGATTGCCTTTGCCGAGGCCTGCGTGTTTTATGCGATTTTCCTGAAATAAGAGATCCTGCTGACGGAGCATTATGAGCACACAGTGCATGCTGGCCATGATTGAGAATCCGTTGCCGAAATTCGGAGTCAACTGGTATGACTTCATTTCGCAGGCCATCGCATTCCTGATCATCGCGTGGATTCTGAACAAATTTGTATTCAAAACCGTGATGAAAACAGTGGCGGCCCGGCAGAAGGAGGCGGAGGATGCCGCCTCCAACAGCGACCGGATTCGCCGCGAGCTCCTGGCTACGGAGGAGGCCCGCAAGGTCGTTCTGCGACAAGCACAGGAACAGGCCGATCGGGTCGTTTCTGAAACCAAGGCCCATGTGGCAGAGCTGCTGAACCAGGAAACCATACGCTGTGAACTGCTTGGCAGTGAGCTGCTGGCTAAGGCGCGGGAAGAGGCGAAGCTTGATCAGGCGCGCCTGAAAACGGAGCTCAAGACGGAAATTGCAAACATGGTTGTAACGCTCACCGCCAAGCTGGCGCAGATGAATCTCAGTGCATCCGACCACGAGCGGCTGCTGCAGGTTGCCATTAACGAAATCACCGCGCCCGTAAAGCAATAACCCGCCATGAAAATTACCCATCAGCATCGCCGGAACGCCCGCCTTCTCTGGCAGGATGTTGCCGTGAACGGGGCGCCTGATGGCGACCGTGTTATCGAGGCTGTCCGGACCATCCGGCAGCGAGAAGGGCGCGATGCCGAGGCGGTACTGCGGTGTTTTTCACAACGGCTGGAGGTGTATATCCGAGCCAACCGGATTGGCGTGGTCAGTGCCGGTCCGCTTTCCGCGCCGCAGCAGGAGCGGCTCTCGCGGCTGTTTGGCTCTATAGAGGCGGTTAACACCGGTGTGACTTATGCTGTTGATCCGGCGGTGATCGGCGGATTGCGGGTGGAGCGCGGATATCAGGTGACGGATATGACCATTGCGCGGCAACTGGAAGTGCTGAAAGGCAGGCTGCTAGGGCATTGAATTTTGGGACGAAAGGCAGGTAGACAGATTATGCAGGCGATCATGACGGATATTGAAGCGACCATTGCGCAGTTTCATCCCGAGGCGCATAGCGAGCAGACGGGCCGGGTTATGGAAGTCGGCGATGGCGTGGCCCGCATTGAAGGGCTCCGTGATGTCCGCCTGAATGAAATGATTAACTTTGGTAATGGCATTATAGGGTTGGCGCTGAACCTGGAAGAGAACAGCGTCGGTGCTGTGGTGCTCAGCGGTGCGGAAACCATCAGGGAAGGACAGATTGTCCGCTCGACCGGACGCCTGCTCGAAATCCCCTGCGGACATGCGATGCTTGGGCGCGTCGTTGATCCGCTCGGTCGTCCGCTCGATGGCAAAGGCCCGATCGAAACCACGGAAATAAATCCGGTGGAACGTCCGGCGCCCGGCATTATCGGACGACAATCCGTTTTAGTGCCGCTTCAGACCGGCATTCTTGCGATTGATGCTGTTATTCCTATCGGGCGAGGACAGCGCGAGTTGATCATCGGCGACCGTTCGACCGGCAAGACCACGATAGCCATCGACACTATTATTAACCAGTCGCGCATAAACCGCGAAGCGGAAATCGCCCTCGACACCAAAATCCATCCCGTATACTCTGTCTATGTGGCCATCGGTCAGCGGCAGTCGAGCGTTGCTCAGGTCGTCCGCGCTCTGGAAGAGCGCGGGGCCTTGAAATACACCGTGGTTGTGGCGGCGACTGCATCCGATTCGGCGGCTATGCAGTATCTGGCGCCGTTCAGCGGAACCGCCGTAGGCGAATGGTTTATGGATCATGGCATGGATGCGCTGGTGGTGTACGACGATCTTTCAAAGCATGCCGTGGCCTACCGGCAGATGTCTCTGGTTTTGCGCCGTCCGTCCGGGCGCGAGGCGTATCCCGGCGATATTTTTTATCTGCACAGTCGCCTGCTCGAGAGGTCGACCTGTATGTCGAAAGCCTGTGGCGGCGGTACGCTCACTTCCCTTCCGATTATTGAAACGCAGAACGGCGACGTATCCGCTTATATTCCGACCAACGTGATTTCGATTACGGACGGACAGATTTATCTAGAAAGCGATCTGTTTCACCAAGGGATCCGTCCGGCCATGTCTGTAGGGATCTCTGTATCCCGTGTTGGTTCTGCGGCGCAGACCAAGGCGATGAAAGAGGTTGCCGGGAAAGTGAAGCTAGAGCTGGCCCAGTATTACGAAATGAAAGAGTTTGCCCAATTCGGCTCGGATCTGGACGCCAAAACTGTCGCGCTGATCGAACACGGCAAACGGATTACCGAGCTGTTCAAGCAGGTTCAATACAACCCTTTCCCCGTTGAAGAGGAAGTTGTGCAGCTATGGGCGGCGCAACAGGGATTTTTCCAAAATGTGCCGGTTGAGAAAACACGCGAGGTTCGCACGAAGTTTCTCGATTTTGTTCGGATTCGGCGCAAAGCGCTGCTGCAAATGATTGTGCAGGAGCGCAAACTAACCACGGAAATCAAAGCGTCGCTCGAAGAGGTAACGGCCGAATTCCAAAGCATGGACTGACGGATATCTATGGCAAACTTACGTGACATTCGCCGCCGCATCAAATCGATCCACTCCATGGCCAAGATCACAAAGGCCATGCAGATGGTGTCTATTTCAAAAATGAAGCGTGCGCAGGAGTCGGCGAGCCTGGGGATTCCATACGCCGATATGCTTAATGACATATTAACGCAGGTGACGCGGTATGTCGGCACCTATCAGCACGGGCTGATGGAAAAACGGAATGGTGACCGGAAGCTGATTATTCTGGTCGGTACCGACCGCGGACTGTGCGGGTCGTTGAATAGCAATATTTTCCGCGAAGTGACCAAATATGACCGAGACTCCATATTGTTTGTAACCGTGGGTGCCAAGGCCGCGCAGTTTGTGCAGAAATCGGGTCGTTTCCTGATTGTCGATTTCGATTACAGCGACCAGCCAAAGCTTTCCGAAGCCCGTATGGTCTGCCGGTTTGTGGCGCAGCTTTTCCTGGATGATGAAATTGATAGCGCCGATATTGTTTTTAGCGACTATGTGTCGACTTTTAAGCAGATTCCGCTGACGTGGCGTTTCCTGCCAGCAGGACAGCAGCAGGAATTTTTCGATCAGATGCCCGAAGCGCTCAAGCGCACCAAGGTGGAAGCGTCGCACAACAGCGTCAAAGGGATCGGTGAATTTGAGTTCGAGCCGGATGTCCATTCCGTTTACGAATCGCTCCTGCTCCGCAGTCTGGACTATGAGCTGCTACAGATTATGCGCGAGGTGCGCGCCAGCGAACACAGCGCACGCATGGTGTCGATGAAGCAGGCGACGGATAATGCGCGGGACATCAATAGCAGGCTGCAACTGGTTCATAATAATCTGCGGCAGGCTTCCATCACGAAGGAGCTGCTCGAAATCGGCAGCGCTTCCGCGGCGGGAGGATGATTTAAACACAGCAATGGCAGGGAAATGAGGCGGGATAATGAAGCAGGGGAAAATTGTACAGGTGATCGGGCCGGTGGTAGATGTTGGGTTTGCATGCGCCGAGGATCTTCCCGGAATTTATGAAGCGCTGACGGTTGAGCTGGGCGAAGGCGACGAAAGATCGCGTAAACTAGTGCTCGAAGTCCAGCAGCATGTTGGAGGGCATTGGGTGCGCACCATCGCGATGGGTGCAGCCGAAGGCCTTCGGCGCGGTATGTTGGTTGAAACTACCGGTGCGCCGATCACGGTTCCCGTCGGGCAGGGCGTGATGGGCCGCATGATGAATGTCATCGGCGATCCGATTGACGGACGCGGCGAAGTGAAGAGCGAGAAAAGGCTGCCGATACACCGCCGTCCACCGGCGCTGACCGAACAGGCTATAAAGCCGGAAGTGCTGACGACGGGCATCAAAGTTATCGATCTGATCTGTCCTTTTTTGAAAGGCGGAAAAGTCGGCGCGTTCGGCGGGGCCGGTGTCGGAAAAACCGTGGTCATCATGGAGCTGATCAACAATATTGCCAAACAGCACGGCGGCTATTCCGTTTTTGCCGGGGTCGGCGAGCGTTCGCGCGAAGGCAACGACCTTTATCACGAGATGTCCACTGCTGGCGTTATCAATCAGGAAGATCTGGAAAAGTCGAAAGTAGCACTGGTGTACGGACAGATGAACGAGCCGCCGGGTGCCCGCATGCGCGTCGCGCTGACCGGACTGACGGTGGCCGAATATTTCCGTGATGAGAAATTCCAGGACGTGCTGCTGTTCATCGACAACATTTATCGTTTCTCTCAAGCGGGTGCTGAAGTGTCGGCGCTGCTCGGGCGAACGCCCAGCGCGGTTGGGTACCAGCCGACGCTTTCCACGGAAATGGGAGACCTTCAGGAGCGCATTACCTCGACGCGTTCAGGTTCCATCACCTCATTCCAGGCCGTCTATGTGCCTGCCGACGACCTCACCGATCCGGCACCGGCCACCACATTCGCCCATCTTGATGCGATCATCGTGCTGGAACGTTCGCTTGCCTCTCAGGGGATTTTTCCGGCGGTTGATCCGCTGGCCTCGAATTCGCGGGCGCTATCGCCGGAAATTGTCGGGGAAGAGCATTACAATACGGCGCGCGGTGTCCAGGCGGTGCTGCAGCGCTACAAAGAGCTTCAGGATATTATCGCCATTCTCGGGATTGATGAATTATCCAACGAAGACAAGGTGATCGTCAACCGTGCCCGCCGCATTCAGAAATTCTTGAGCCAGCCATTTACGGTTGCAGAAGTTTTTACCGGCCAGCAGGGGCGTCAGGTCCCGGTCGATGAAACCGTGCGTGGATTCAAGGAAATTCTGGAGGGACAGCATGACTCAATTCCTGAATCCAATTTCTACATGAAAGGCAATATCGCGGAAGCGATCGAAGGTCTGTGATCATGGCCGCATTACTTAACGTCAAAATCATTACACCGAAAGAAGTCGCCTATGATGGGTTGGCGCTGGCCGTTACCATTCCGGCCGAACAGGGCGAAATGCAGGTGTATCAGGGCCACGTTCCTGTACTCGCGCGTCTTATCTGTGGCGTCATCAGGATCGAAACCCTTGAAAAACTTGCTTTTTGCTTCGATGCTGACGAAGGATTTGTCCGTGTCACGCAGGATGATGTCAGTATCCTGGTTGACACACTCACCCCACTAAAGACGGCGGACGCCTAGCTTCCTTGAGCAACGGATTCAGGTTCACGTTGCGAAGGTCGGCGGTACTTGCGTTTCTTAAGGTAGACTCGCAGCAGGATCAGCGGGATGGCCGCCTTGGACGTGAGGAAGGCGATCAGCATGAATCGCAGGCGTGGGAATTGCCCGATTCCCATCAGGCCGGAGACCACCCGTTCTTTAATGGCATCTTTTTCGGTGTGCATGGGAACGGGGCGGTCATAGTCCGGCACGATGATCCCCTGCTTGCGCAGGCGGTCGACACGTAGCGGCGCGTTCATTCCCTTGCGCTGGGTTTGCATGCGATGGGTGCGGTAGCTCGGATCGTCGGAAACGCAGGTCAGGGATAATACGCCATGCGCCACGGCGTCTGCCACGACCTCCGCGCCGCGGGCGGTACGCACCAGCATTCGGGACTGGCTCTTGAATTTGTAGTTTCCTGCAGCATCTCGCGTCCAGGCATCGCTGACCGCCACATCCGAAAATTCGCCAGATCCATCAATGCAGGTCTGGCAGCGCGGGGGCATGTAAAGCGAAATCAGGTAATTGTAGGCACCATCCTTGTAGTTTGAGTAATGCAGGTCGCGAATCGTGCCGTCCTTTAAGATGGCGCGAATTTTGCCCGGCCATTCACCCCCGCGGAATTGGAAGTCGGACAGTTCGCCTGGCTGGATCCGCTTGGTTTTCAAAAGGTCTGTGACCACCACCGGTTCCAGCGATCCGCCACAGAAAAGGCCGATCACCACATGGATTTTGCCGGCCAGCGCCGGTTGCTCCCGCATCATCAGGCGGATGCCATGCACCTGGCAGGGCAGGGCGGCGATGGCAACGCGTCCGTCGATCTTGTGCAGTTGTGAAAATATCGCATTGACCGGGATGATCATGTAGCGTGAGCCCTGGCTCTGGCGTAATTCCTCCGCCGTCCTCGCAATGAAGGCTTCGCCCTTCCATGGCTGCTCCGGGCACATGCGCGTGACGATACAGCCGTCGACGATTCCACGGCGTAGCATGTCGGCGAGCAGGGCGGTGATGATGCCGCCGCCGGCACCCCCGTCCTGAATCGCCCGATCAAGGGCGTAGCCAACGTAGGTGGCCGCGACATGCCCGTCAAACGTCTCGCTCACGCGCTCATGTCCGAAGGTCTGCCGGGTCAGCTCGCCGAAATGCACACGTCCGCCGGGGCAGGTCCGGTGGCATCGTCCGCAGCGGATGCAACGATCCGGATCGATGTCGGGATAAAGATCCGGCCCCATGCGAATCGCGGCGACCGGACAAACGCCTGTGCAGGTCCCGCAACGGGTGCAAAGCGATCGGTGGCTAAAGGCGATGCTCAGCAGTGTGGCGGGAATCGTTTCCATAGATCACGTGGCGGTATTACGTGGCAGGATGCCGTTTTCGCGGATGTAGTCGATGACCGGCTCGGGTAATGGGCCGTGTCCAGGCCAGGGAATGGCGTAACGCCCCCCCCATTCCTCATCGACATGAAACTCTACCGGGTGGTCGGGCAAAGGCATGAAGGGGGGTAGCTCGCCCCCATGATGCTTCATCCACCGCTCGACAGCGGGAGGATAATCGCCGCTCCCTGAGTATTGAGCATAGCGCCCGGCGGAGACAAAAAACAGACGTTCACCCTTGTGTTCATCATCAAACACGAACGGAGGCTCGTTATCATCGTTGACGATGACCTCTTCTTTTTCTGGTCGTTTCTTTGTTGCCATTCGAAATCACCCCTTAATCCAGATTGTCTTATTCTCATGCCACCGTGACCACTATAAAAACTTTACGCTAACGGATCAACGGAAAAGATTGAATATAATGCGCTGTCATGTCAACATACGATTTTCGATAGGGCAGAGAGCCAACAGTAAATAGTGTCGGGGTTATAACGGAGAACGCATGATGAAGATTTACATGAATGGGGAGATGGTTCCGGAAGCGGATGCGAAAGTGTCCGTGTTTGATCATGGACTGCTTTACGGGGACGGCGTGTTCGAGGGGATTCGCGTCTACAGCGGTCGTGTCTTTGAACTTGAGGCGCATGTCAATCGCCTTTACGATTCCGCCAAGGCGATTGCCCTCGAGATCCCGATGACGCGCGAGGAGATGACGAAGGCGGTGGCACTGACCTGTCGCGAGAATCAAGCCGTCAATGGATATATCCGTTTGATTGTGACCCGTGGCGTAGGTACCTTGGGGCTGAACCCTTACCTTTGCAAGACCCCGCAGGTCATCATTATCTGCGCGAGCATCCAGCTTTATCCGCCGGAACTCTATGTAAAGGGGCTTTCGATTGTGACGGTGGGAACCGTCCGGAACCTGTCCGAGGCGGTCAACCCACGGATCAAGAGCTTGAACTATCTCAACAATATCCTGGCAAAGATCGAGGCCATCAATGCGGGCTGCATGGAAGCCGTGATGCTGAATGCGCAGGGGGCGGTGGCGGAGGCTACCGGGGATAATATCTTCGCGGTGCGTGGCAATACGCTGCGGACACCGCCGGTGAATGAAGGCTTGCTGGAAGGGATCACGCGGGATGCCGTCATGCGCCTGGCGCGCGAGGAAGGCTATGATGTGCGCGAGGAGCGGTTGAGTCGCTACGACCTGTACACGGCCGATGAGGTCTTCCTGACCGGTACCGCCGCAGAGGTCATCGGGGTTGTCAATATCGACCGCCGCACAATTGGGGAGGGCACTCCAGGGCCGATGACCTGTCGTCTGGTGGAGAAATACCGGGCGTATGCGAACGCGAACGGATATCCGGTGTGCGGTTGATCGCAGGCGGGACGGGGCACGGTAAATGAAGTGTGAACTTTGCGGATTGAATGACGTCAGTATCGAGGTCAAGCAAGTCCTGAATGATGATTTCCAGGAATTGCATATCTGCTCGGAATGTGCAGCGCTCAAGGGGATCAAGTCGCCACTCGATCTGGCCGGGATGCTGTTGGGTGGCGGGCTGCTGGGATTCGGGGATGTCACTGACGGACGTTCCGATGCCGAAAGCCGTGCAGATGATGCCTTGAGCTGTCCGGTGTGTCACATGCGGGGCAAGGACTTCAGGACCTCATCACGGCTGGGTTGCGGGTATTGCTACGAAACCTTTGTCGACCTGCTCCAGCCGATGATCCTGTCCATGCAGCGAGCCACGGAGTACAGGGGGAAGCAACCTGCACAAAAGGATGTGCGTGATGCGCTGGGCAGTCTCACGGCGCAATTGGAACGTGCCATCCAGAAAGAAGCCTACGAGGATGCCGCCCGCTTGCGTGACCAGATCCGTGTGCTTGAACTTGCCGATGCCTGTCTTGCGGGCGAAGGCAGGCAGGAGTCGTGGCCGAAATGACACCGGACTCCAGTACGGTTTCGCGTGTATCGGGGGCGTCCGAGGCGCTGGCTGGCGATGTGGTCGTAAGCAGTCGTGTCCGGCTCGCTCGTAATTTGCGGGGCAAGGCCTTCCCCGGCTGGGCTGGCAGCCACGAACGTGAGCATGTCTTTTCCCAGATGAGCCGGATTTTAACCGCCGAGTCGCTTCTTGAAAACCCGTCCGTGCTGCAGATGGATGAACTCAACCTGATTGAACGGGATATCCTGTGCGAGAAACACCTGATTAGTGCAGAGCTGACCTTGGGGGGGAGTGGTACCGGGGTTGTTTATGACCGGTGCGCGGGATTGTCGGTGATGATCAACGAAGAGGACCACCTGCGGATGCAGGTGCTGCATGCCGGATTGGACCTGCAGCAGGCATGGCAGGTCATCGATCAGTTGGACGACCGTGTCGGACATGCCATCGACTATGCATTCTCCCCGTCGCTGGGCTTTCTCACGGCCTGCCCCAGTAACGTCGGAACCGGGATGCGTGCCAGTGTGATGATGCATCTGCCGGGGCTGAAACTTCTCGGGGAAGCCGATCCGGTGGTGCAGGGGCTGACGCGGACCGGATTCGCCGTGCGCGGTGCTTTCGGGGAAGGGTCAGATGCCTTCGGCGCGCTTTACCAGGTGTCCAACCAGACCACGCTCGGGCGTAGTGAACAGCAGACGATTGAGCGGCTCGATGACATGGTCCGGTCGTTGATTGACATCGAGCGGAATGCCCGTCGCCGCCTGTATGCCTTGCCGGTGCCCCGCCTTGCCGACCATGTGGGCCGGGTGTTCGGGATCTTGCAATATGCCTGCATGTTGAGCGCAGGCGAGGCGATGGATATAATCTCCGGCTTGCGGCTTGGGCTGGATTTCGATATGGTATCGGGCACGGATGCGGAATGCCTGATGGCGGTGATGCAGAACGTACAGCCGGGGCATTTGCAGCAGGAAGCCCGGCGGAGCCTCCTGGCAGCGGAGCGGGATGTTTTCCGGGCCGGGTATCTGCGGGGCGCATTAACACAAGTAAAACGGACAGGAAACGTATGAGCAATTTCAATAATTTCACACCGCGTGCCCAGCAGGTTATCAATCTGGCACGCAAGGAGTCGGATCGGTTCAACCACCCCTATATCGGCACCGAGCACCTGTTGCTGGGCGTGATCGCGCTGGGGGAGGGCGTTGCCGTGACCGTGCTTGAGCGGCTGGGCGTGTCGCTGGAGGCGGTGCGTCTGGAGGTGGAAAGTTCCGTGGGGCAGGGGCCGCAGACCAAGCTGGAAGGCAATGTACCCTTCACTCCGCGCTCGAAGAAGGTTCTCCAGCTTGCCATGACGGAGGCCCAGGCGTTGAACCATACCTACGTCGGCACCGAGCACATCCTGCTCGGCTTGCTGCGCGAGGGCGAGGGGGTGGCGGCCCAGGTGCTGCGCAATCTGAATGTCAATATCGAGGCCGCCCGTCGTGAGATCATGCGCGAGCTGGATCCCAATTTCGAGCCGACGGAGGAAGACGAGGCCGAGGCGAGCGAGCGCAAGGCGAAAGAGGTCAAGACGCCCGCGTTGAATGCGTTTGGTCGCGACCTGACGGCACTGGCGCGGGAAGGCAAGCTTGACCCGGTCATCGGTCGGGACATGGAACTCGAACGGGTTATCCAGATCCTATGTCGCCGCAACAAGAACAACCCCGTGCTGTTGGGTGAAGCGGGGGTTGGCAAGACGGCCGTGGTCGAGGGGTTGGCACAGATCCTGGCCTCGGGCAATGTCCCTGAGAGTATGCGCGACCGCAAGGTGGTAACGCTCGATATGGCGCTGATGATTGCCGGGACGAAGTACCGCGGGCAGTTTGAGGAGCGTATCAAGACGGTCATGGATGAGATCCGGCGCGCCGGTAATATCATCCTTTTCATTGATGAACTGCATACGATCGTGGGGGCCGGTTCCGCCGAAGGCACCATGGATGCCTCGAATATCATTAAACCGGCACTATCGCGCGGGGAGCTGCAGTGTATCGGCGCGACCACGCTCGATGAATTCCGCAAGTATATCGAAAAGGATGCCGCCCTGGAGCGTCGGTTCCAGACCGTGCGGGTGGATGCCCCCAATGTCGAGCAGACCATCGCCATCCTGAAAGGCCTGCGCTCCCGCTATGAGGAGCATCATGGCGTGCGTTACGACGACGAGGCGTTGGAGGCGGCGGCGCGGCTTTCTGACCGCTATCTTTCCGGTCGGCACCTGCCCGACAAGGCGATCGACATCATCGACGAGGCCGGTGCCCGTGTGCAGATCCTATCCTCCACCCGCAGTCCCGATCTGCGCGAGCAGGAACAGTCGATCGATGCCCTGTGCGCCGCGAAGGAGAAGGCCATCAAGGAGCAGCGTTTCGAGGAAGCTGCCGAGCTTCGCGACAAGGAGTGTGTCGAGCGCGATAAGCTGGCGAAAACCGTGGCGGATTGGAAGGCGGCGCGCGATAGCGAATCGATGCGTGTGACCGAGGATCTGGTGATGCAGACGGTCTCGAAATGGACAGGGGTTCCGTTGCAGCGCATGGAGGGCAAGGATCTGGTGCGCATGTTGAACATGGAACAGGATCTCGAAAAACGGGTGATCGGTCAGCGCGAGGCGGTCAGTGCCATCTCTCGAGCCTTGCGGCGGTCTCGGGCGGATCTGAAGGATCCCCGTCGCCCGATCGGCTCGTTTGTCTTTCTCGGGCCCACCGGTGTCGGAAAGACCATGCTGGCCAAGGCCCTTTCTGAATTTGTATTTGGCGACAAAGAGGCGCTGATCCAGATCGACATGTCCGAATACATGGAGAAGTTCAATGTGTCCCGCCTCGTCGGTGCCCCTCCCGGATATGTCGGTCATGATGAAGGCGGGCAGTTAACCGAGCGGGTGCGTCGTCGGCCCTATTCCGTGGTGCTGTTCGATGAAATCGAGAAGGCGCATCCGGATGTCATGCACATGCTGTTGCAGATCCTGGAGGAAGGCCGGTTGACCGATAGCGTGGGGCGGCAGGTGGACTTCCGCAATACCGTGGTGATCCTCACCTCCAACCTGGGCCATGGCAATGGCTCGATGGCCGGTGGCCTCGGGTTTGGCGATATGTCCGAGAATGCGAATTACGATCAGCTCCGCAATCGCATCATGGAAGCCGCCAAGCGGGCATTCAAACCGGAATTTCTCAATCGCATCGACGATATCATCGTCTTCCGCGAACTGACGGTTACCGATGTTGAATCCATTCTGGAGCTGGAGGTTGAGAAGGTCCGTGAACGCCTGAAGTCTCGCGGGTGGCGTTTGCATCTGCAGAAAACCGCCAAGGCGTTTCTCATGAAGCACGGCTACAGCCGGCAGATGGGTGCTCGTCCGTTGCGCCGGGCGATCTCGAAATATCTTGAGGATCCCCTGGCCGAGGCCATCCTGCGGGGAGACATCAAGGACAATGGCGTCATCAATGTGGGCGAAAAGGATGGCGCCTTGACGTTTGTCAGGCGGGCGAAAGCTGCCGTTCGTGATATGTCAGGATTAAAATAAACTATGCAAACCGAAGCCTATCGAAAAGAAGAGGGAGCAGCGGGGCATTCCGTAGCGGAGGGCCGTCAGCGCGCCCTGGGGCTTTGTCTTGGCGCATCGACCATTTCCGCCGTGGTGTTGGACGCTTCAACCGATGGCGGCAAGCCTCGCATCGCCCATTCGGCCAGGTTTCCCCATGACGGTGATCCGCGGGCGACCCTGCGCCGGATGTTTGAGGACCTGGATATGGCCTCCTTCAAGCATATCGTCGCCACCGGGCGTAACCTGCGCAAGGCGATGCGCTTTACGTCAATACCCGAACCCGAGGCCGTCGAACTGGCCTATCGCTTTATCGACAAACCCGAATGCCGCACCTCCGCCGTGGTCTCGGCAGGCGGCGAGACATTCATGGCCTATGTTTTTGATGGCCGTGGCCAGATCGCGAACGTGCTGACCGGCAACAAATGTGCCTCCGGCACGGGCGAGTTCTTTCTCCAGCAACTGCGCCGCATGGATGTCTCGCTCGACGAGGCCGCTCTCTGGGCAGGCGTCGAGACACCCTACAACGTGTCCGGTCGCTGCTCGGTCTTCTGTAAATCCGATTGCACCCACGCCACGAACAAAGGGGTACCGAAGCAACGGGTCACCGCCGGGCTGTGCCGCATGATGGCAGGAAAAATCGTTGAACTGCTCAAGGGTGTCGGAGCCGATGGTGTGATGGTGGTTGGCGGGGCTTCACAGAACCGTATGATGATCGACTACCTGCGCGAGGCAATCCCCTCGCTGACCGTCCCGCCCGAAGCCCCCATCTTCGAGGCACTCGGTGCAGCACTCCGGGCGCTTGAGCAGCCAACCGCAACCTTTGAGACCGCCAACGATATTTTCCATCCGGACGCCTGCGGCCTGGAAACCCTGCCCCCCCTCCGGAACTATCTCGACCAGGTCGCCTTCAAGACGATGACCAAGGATGCGGCCAAGTCCGGCGACGCCTGCATCCTCGGTCTCGATGTCGGTTCGACCACGACCAAGGCCGTGCTCCTGCGCCATGCCGACAACGCCATGCTCGCCTCCATCTACCTGCGTACCAATGGCAACCCGGTCGGCGCTGCCCGCGCCTGCTACCGTGCCATTGCCGATGCCGTTGCCAAATCGGCCGATCCGGCCTCCCTTGCTATCACCGGGCTTGGCGTTTGCGGTTCCGGTCGCCAGATTGCGGGTCTGCACGCCCTCACGGACGGGGTCATCAACGAGATCATCGCCCACGCTACAGCCGCCGTGCATTTCGATCCTGGTGTCGATACGATTTTTGAGATCGGCGGGCAGGACGCCAAATATACCTATATCACTAACGGTGTCCCCTCCGATTATGCCATGAACGAGGCCTGCTCGGCTGGCACCGGTTCATTCCTCGAGGAATCCGCGCTCGAATCGCTCGGGATCCGCACGGAGGATATCGGCAAGATCGCCGTGGAAGGCGAGCGGCCACCCAATTTCAGTGACCAGTGCGCGGCGTTCATCAGTTCGGACATCAAGAACGCCATCCATGAGGGCGTCGGTCGCGCCGATATTGTGGCTGGCCTGGTTTACTCGATCTGCATGAATTACACCAACCGGGTCAAGGGGAACCGCCCGGTCGGGGAGAAGATTTTCATGCAGGGGGGGGTCTGCTACAACCATGCCGTGCCATTGGCGATGGCCGCCCTGGTCGGTAAGCCGATCGTCGTGCCTCCTGAGCCCGGCCTGATGGGTGCGTTCGGCGTGGCCCTTGAGGTCAAGAAGCGGATTGCCGCCGGACTGATGGCACCGGGTCACTTCGAACTGGCCGATCTGGCCGCCCGCGAGGTCGCCTTTGATGAACCGTTCATTTGCAAGGGGGCGGGCGACGGCTGCGACCGGCGTTGTGAAATCGCCCGCGTTGTTGTCAATGGTGTCAAATACCCCTTTGGCGGAGCCTGCAATCTCTATTACAACATCCGTCACCGCATCAAGCGCGACACCTCCCACCTCGACCTCGTCAAGGTGCGCAGACGCATCGTTTTCTCGGCACCAGCCGAGGACGCCGCCTTGCTAGGCCAGCCGAGTGCCGCCTCACGGCGGCGGATCGGCTTCAACCGCAGTTTCCTCGTCAATACCTACTACCCGCTGTATGCGAGTTTCTTTCGCCAGCTTGGCTACGATCCGGTGTTGCCCGAGAAACCGTCGCGCGAGGGGATTGACCACAAGAATGCCTCCTTCTGTTTCCCTGCCGAACTAGCGCACGGCTTTTTCCATAGTCTCATCGATGCCCCCGAGCCGCCTGATGCCATTTTCCTGCCACACTTCAAATCCACACCGACGCTTGAGGAAGGGGTCCAGTCGGAAGTGTGTCCGCTGGTACAGGGCGAGACCTTCTACCTGCGTACCGCCTTCCGCGAGCAATTGTCCACGCTGGAAGCGCGCGGCGTCAAGCTGCTCACGCCGATGATGGATCTGCACGAGGGGGTCGCGGCTGCCGAGTCCGAACTGGTGGCCTGCGCCCTCGAACTAGGCATCCCGCAGGCACAGGCGCGCCACGCCTTCCTGGTCGCCGCCGCTGATCACCATGCCCGGCAGCAGGCCATGCGTGCCGAGGGGCGAAAGGCCCTGGCCGAACTGGAGGCAAACCCGGACCAGTTGGGTGTTGTCATCTTCTCGCGCCCCTACAGCGGCCTGGCCGACGAGGCCAACATGGGGATTCCTCACAAATTCGCCAGTCGCGGCATCATGGTCATCCCCATGGATTTTCTGCCGCTGGAGAATGAGCCCTCCCGCGACCACATGTATTGGGGTCTGGGGCAGTATCTGCTCAAAGCCGCCCACGTTGTCGAGCGCCATCCCCAGCTTTTTGGTGTTTACATCACCAATTTTTCGTGCGGCCCCGATTCCTTCCTGATTACCTATTTCCGCGAAATCATGGGCCGCAAACCATCGCTGACGCTTGAACTCGACAGCCATACGGCCGATGCTGGTCTCGAAATCCGCGTGGAAGCCTTTCTCGATATAGCCACGGCCTATCGGCGATTAGTGGTTGGCGAGGTCGCGGCGGCGGCGGAATTCCATGCCGCCAAGCTCTCGTTTGATGCGAGGGACAAGGCCATGGTGAAAACATCCGGCGGCACCACCGTGCCGCTGAGCGATCCGCGCGTCACCCTCCTCATTCCTTCGATGGGAGAGCTGGGGACCGACATGATTGCCGCCGCCTTCCGCTCGCAGGGCCTCAAGGCCATCGCCCATCCGCCCGCCGACGAGGCCATCCTCAAGCTTGGGCGAGCCAATACCTCCTGCAAGGAATGCCTGCCACTGATCCTGACTGCTGGCATGCTGCTCAACTACGTCCGCCATCTCCGTGCCCCCGACGAGATCGTCGTGTATTTCATGCCCACCGGCTCGGGGCCGTGTCGGTTCGGCCAGTATCACATGTTCATGGAACATCTCGTTGACCGCCTGAGCATTCCAGATGTCGCCATGCTCTCGCTCTCCTCAGAGAACAGCTACGCCGGCATGAGCAGCGGTTTCCATGCTCGGGCGTGGCGTGGCATTGTCATTTCCGACGTCATGGAGGACGTACGTTCGATGCTCCTGGCTAACGCCGTCGACCGTTCAGCCGCCATGGAAACCTTCCACGCGGGCTACCGCCGTCTTGTCGACGCCGTGGCCACCGGCAAGAACAAGCGGCTAAACAACGAACTCGCCAACGTCTCCCGCGAACTGGCGGCGATTCCGCTCAAACGCCCTTGCAGCGAGGTTCCGCTGATCTCCCTCACGGGCGAGATCTATGTGCGGCGCGATGGGCTTTCGCGCCAGACTCTGACCGAGCGGCTCGCCGAGCATGGCTTCGCCGTCATCTGCACCCCGGTTACCGAATGGATGCACTATACGGATTATCTCCTCAGTCGCGGCATGAGCGACCACGTCCTGTCCATCACCGGGCGGCTTGGCTATCTCGCCCGGCGGCTGTTCATGACCAACGAAGAACGCGGCATCAAGAAAACGCTTGCGTCCTCCGGGCTCACCAAACCCCATGCGATCAGCATTCCCAAGCTCGTTGCCAAGGCGGCACCGCACATCTCCGAAAATCTGACGGGCGAGGCGGTCCTCACCGTGGGCGGAGCCCTTGCCGATATCGCCACCCATGTCTGTGGAGTCATCGCCATCGGCCCCTTCGGCTGCATGCCCAACCGCCTGGCCGAATCGATCCTCAACGAGGTCATGAATAGCGATGACAAGCTCGCTGCCGAACCTGAAAACCCGGCACTGCGGGCCGTCCTCTCCGACATCGACAACCTGCCCTTCCTGGCGATCGAAAGCGACGGAGCCCCCTTCCCGCAGCTCATCGCCACCAAACTCGAAACGTTCCTCCTGCGCGCTGAACGCCTCCACCGCAAAATGCAGGTACCAAAAAGGGCTCATTGACCATCCCGGAGCATCTTGCTCCAGATGGGAAAAGCCAATGGCAAAGCCCAAGAGAAAGAAAATGACAAGGCAATGGCACCGCTTTTTGCTGCCGAGCGGCGCTTGACGGGCGCGGCTCGCCCGGAGGTCTTCGCCCTACCTGCCTTTGCTGTATCGTCATCCGTTCTCGTTCAGCGATTCCCCAAAGCGATCTTACCTTCCTTTTTTCGCACGGGGCCCCGGGCGGCTGGCTTGTCGTAGTCAGGGCTGATGTTTGTGTGATTGAATCCAGCCGCCGAATGTGGTAGACGTGGGTGCGGGTGACCGGTTGGAATTAATTGAGGAGGTACCGATATGCCTTTGCGAGGTAGGAAAGTGTTTGTCATTGAACATTCAGTGTTCATTTCATCTCAGATTAAGGGGGTCCTTGAAAATGCGGGGGTAGAGGTAAAGTCAAGCCAGAGTCCCGGCAAAGCACTTCTGGAGATTGTACACTGGCATCCCGATGCGATTATCTCGAGCGTTGATATTGGCGAGATCACGGGATTTGATCTCTGCCTGATTCTCAAGATGATGCCCGATCATGCGGGGATCCCTTTCATCATTCTCAGTTCGAATGAATCGGAGCAAATCAGGTCTCAGATGGCCTCGGTCGGAGCGGATTACTACATTCCAAAAGACAGTCGCATCGCAATAAATGCGTACAACACCATTTGCGATGCGCTGCACGAGGCGGATTCCTCGGCGCTGGCGGTGCCGGGCAAATCAATTAAGCATCGCGGCGACCATGTTCTCGTTGTCGATGATTCCGCAGTGATGCGGCGCATCATCTGCAATATCCTTGCCAGCCTCGGCGTCACGAAGATCGTGCAGGCGGAGCATGGTGAGGACGTGCTGAAACGGCTCGATGAACAGGTGTATGGCATGGTCTTGACGGACTGGAATATGCCCATCATGAACGGCCTGGAGCTCACCCAAGCCATTCGCCGCAGGGCGGACACGCACAAATTACCCGTCATCATGATCACCACGGAAGGTGCCGAGTCTGAGCGGAAAGCGGCTGAGGCGGCTGGTGTGAATGAGCTGATTCCGAAGCCGTTCGCGAGAGACCATTTTCGCCAGGTACTGCAAACCTTTTTATGACCCTTGGGCGCGTGCAGGGATAATCCGACCGAATGACTTTAAGTATCGATTCGTGCATCATGCTCTTGACGCTTATTCGGAAGTGTGCATGATGATCCTTTCTTTATCGAGACTAGGGGTGAATGAATGATTAAACTGGGTGTGAATATTGACCATGTGGCGACGTTGCGGCAGGTGCGAGGGACGTCGTATCCTTCGGTTGTTGATGCCGGGTTGTGCTGCGAGCAGGCCGGCGCGGCTGGCATTACGGTGCATTTGCGCGAGGATCGTAGGCATATTCAGGATGCGGACGTGTATGCGCTGCGCGAGCGGTTGCGGATTCCCTTGAATCTTGAAATGGCGGTGTCCCCCGAGATTATTGCGATCGCGCTGGATGTTCTGCCTGCGGAAGTGTGTCTTGTGCCTGAAAAGCGCCAGGAGTTGACAACTGAGGGGGGGCTTGATGTCGATGGGCAGTTCGATGCGATGGTTCCTGTGGTTAGGTGCCTGGCCGATGCGGGGATTGTCGTCAGTCTCTTTATTGATCCTGAGCCGAGGCAGATTGCTGCCGCTGCCCGCCTCGGCGTCCCGGTCATTGAATTGCACACGGGCACCTTCTGCGATGCTGATGGGCACTCTGCGGCGGCCGAGCTGGTGCGATTGATCAGGGGTGCTGAGCAGGCCGCAGTCGCTGGTCTGCAGGTCAATGCAGGGCATGGAATCAACCTGGACAATATCGCTGACATTCTCAAGATCGGCCATCTTGACACACTGAACATCGGCCACAGCATCGTCGCCCGCTCCGTCTTTGTCGGTATGGCGGCGGCGGTCAAGGAAATGAACGCGGCCATGCAGGTTTCCCCGCCACCTTCTGAAGGGAAGGTCACATGAAGGCCGTCTCGGCAGCGCAGATGCAGAAGATTGATCGGCTCACCACCGACTCATTTGGAATCCCGGGGGAGGATCTCATGGAACGGGCCGGGTACTGCGTGGCTGATGCGGTGCAGCGGATGATCGAGGCGCACAATCTGTTGAATCCGCGTATTACCCTTTTCGCCGGTCGAGGCAACAATGGGGGCGATGTGTTTGTTGCCGCCCGCCATCTCAGTGAAGCCGGTTTTGCGATCGGTGTCCTATTTGCCGGGGATATCGATGCCGTTCGAGGGGACGCCCTGATTCATTTACAGAAATTGCAAGCGGCGGAGATTCCCTTGCATGTGATGGAGACGGTGAGTGAATGGGATGAACTGCTCGGTACGCCCTACGCCAATTCGGATATCCTTGTGGACGGCTTACTGGGGACCGGTGCGCGTGGGCCGGCACGTGGACCGGTCGCCCGGGCGATCCAAGTCATCAACCGCTGTTCGCAAAAAGGGCTGGTCGTCTCTGTCGACATCCCGTCCGGGATGGATCCGGATACCGGGCAGGCGGACGGGGATGTGGTCGTGGCGGATTTGACCGTGACCTTTGGGTTACCTAAAACCGGGCTGTTGCAGCCAGCGGCGCTGGCGTATGTGGGGACGGTAGAGGTTGGTGATATTGGGATTCCCCGCGAATTGACGGATTCCGTTGGAGGGTCTCTCGATCTGATTACCCCCGATATGGTGTCGGCCTGCCTTCCGCGCCGTTTGCGCCATACCCACAAAGGGACCTTTGGCCATGTGCTATTGATTGGCGGTAGCCCGGCATTCAGCGGGGCCATCAGCATGGCTGCCATGGCGGCGTGTCGCTCCGGCGCGGGGCTGGTCTCGGTTTTGACGCCGGTCAGTGTGGCTGCCACGGTTGCAGGACACGAACCGCAGGCAATGGTTCACGGGGGCCGGGAGAATAGCCGTGGGAGCTTGTCGGCGGATGCCATCGAGGCGTGTTTCCCGGCGGGAGGGCTGGACCGGTTCCGTGCCGTGCTCATCGGGCCGGGCTTGACCACCCATCCAGATGGCGTGCGGCTGATTCACACCGTACTTTCATCAACCGTGCCCACAGTCATTCTCGATGCCGATGCGCTGACGCTGGTGGCGAATCATCAGGAATTGCTCGACGGCGGACGTCGAGGCGTGATACTTACGCCGCATCCAGGTGAGATGTCTCGCTTGACCGGGGTTGATCTGGAAACGATCGAGGCAGACCGGATGGCGGTGGCCCGGCGTGTCGCAAGTCAGTTCGGTGTCGTCGCCGTGCTCAAGGGGGCGGGGACCCTCGTGGTGACGGCGGAACGGGCGGGCGTGAATCTGACGGGGAATCCGGGCATGGCGACCGGTGGTATGGGAGATGCCCTGGCAGGGTTGATGACGGGGCTGGGCGGGCAGGGAATTGCCCCGTTTGAGGCGGCCTGTGCTGCGGTCTGGCTGCATGGTGTGGCGGGGGATGAGGCGGCCGCGATGTCGTCGCAGTCCGGACTGACAACGACGGCATTGATCAATGCCTTGCCGCGGGTGTTCCGGCGAGTGCAGGTCCGGTAGGGCGAGGATGCCGAAGCTGGACGCTTCGGCCACGGTTGAATAATCAGGGAGTCGTGCTTATGGATGATGGTGGATTAGATAAGGTGACCTACTTAAAGGGGCTTCGGACGCAGTTCCCGGATATCGCGCCGTATGGCGAGGATGACTGGGACTGGACCTGGGCGGACGACGGATACCAATTTCTCGAGACCTGTGATTTCGGAATGGCCGAGCTGACCTTTCAGCGTTTGATCGTTGCTCGGCCTTCGGATCCGGATGGCTTTGAGGGGTTGGCAATGGTGTATAAGGCACTGGGGATCCGTCGCGAAGCGGCGGTGCTCATTGACGAGGCCGTCAAACTGGCAGAAAAAGCGGTGGAAAAAGACCGTATGGATCCAGAGTCCTTGGCGGAAATCCGCGAGGTCCAGCGACAGATCCATGAGATGCCTGAGGTGCCGGCACCTTCCCCTGAGGTGGATGAGGATGACGACGGGGAAGAGGATGACGAGGCGGGATGGTAGCCCGCAAGGAGGACGTTCCATGCGGGTTGTGTTTCTAGGATCGGCGGACATCGCCTGTGCCTCGCTGCAGGTGCTGTTGGATACCGAGGGGATCGAGGTGGTCGGGCTGGTTACCCAGCCGGATCGTCCGGCAGGGCGTGGTAAGCGTCCGGCGTCGTGCCCAGCACGGGCCTATTCTCGCGATCTGGGCATTGAATGCTATGCGCCCGAGCGGATCAACAGTCCAGACGCCTTGACACATATCCGGGCGTGGCGTCCCGATATTGGCGTGGTCGTGGCCTATGGCCAGATCCTCAAGCGCGATTTGCTGGCGATTCCCCCGCTGGGCTTTATCAATGTGCATACTTCCCTGCTGCCGAAATATCGCGGGGCCTCGCCGATCCAGCGGGCGGTAGCCAATGGGGACCGGGAGACCGGCGTCTCGATCATGCAGATCGACGAGGGTATGGATACCGGGGCTGTTTATGCGATGCGAGGGGTCGATATTCGCGAGACCGACACGGCGAGCGTGGTGCATGACCGTCTGGCGGCGGCAGGGGCGGGGATGCTTCCCGCCGTGCTGGCGGGGGTTCGCGAGGGGCGCTTGCCGACGGTGCCGCAGGCCCATGCCTATGCCACGCTGGCCCCCAAGTTATCCAAGGCGGATGGGGTTTTGGACTGGACGCAGCCAGCGCGTTATCTCTATAATCACATTCGTGGTTATAATCCATGGCCGGGGTGTTCTTGTTATTACGCCGCTGGTGGGGCGCTTCGTACGCTGCGGGTGCTGGAGGCGCGGGTTGAATGCGGGGCGCTGGCGACCCCGGGAACGGTGATGGATGGGTTGGGGGGGCTGCTGGTGGCCTGTTCAGAAGGGGCGCTGCGGCTACTGCGGGTCCAGCCAGAGGGCGGGTGCGTGATGGATGCCACGGCATTCCTGTGTGGACGGGCGGTGAAGGTGGGTGACCGCTTTGTGGTGGACCGACCAACAGCCAGGGGCGTATCTGACCATTGAGAATTTAAATGGGTAAGGATGGGGGATTGATGCAGGATATCGTGCATGTCGGGTTAGGCGATCGCGCGTATGACATCGTACTGGGGCATGGCTTCGACGCCGTGTTGTCCGTGCGTGGCAACGGGTCTCCCGCACTGATGGTCAGTGACAGCAACGTGGATGCGCTTTACGGGAATGCCGTGCAGGCGGCGCTGGAAGACAACGGGTTTGCCTGTCGGCGGGCGGTGATACCTGCCGGTGAGCATTCAAAAACGCTATTGCAGGCGGGGATGCTTTTCGAGGCTGCGTTTGATGCACGTCTCGATCGCAAGGGGCTTATCGTGGCGCTTGGCGGCGGTGTGGTTGGTGATCTGGCAGGGTTTGTGGCGGCAACCTATATGCGGGGCGTTCGCCTGATCCAGATCCCCACCAGTCTTCTGGCAATGGTTGACAGTTCGGTCGGAGGCAAGACGGCTGTGAATCTGCCGCGTGGAAAGAACCTGGTGGGCGTGTTCTATCAGCCGATCCAGGTCGGTATCAACCTCGATTCGCTAAAGACACTGCCTGAAAGGGAATACCGTTCAGGGTTGGCCGAAGTCGTCAAATATGGCGTAATTCGGGACGTTTCGTTTTTTGAGGCGCTTGAAGCACAGGCGGAGGCGCTCAAATGCCGCGATGAGGCCGCGCTGCGGAGTGTGATTGCCCGCTGTTGCGAGATCAAGGCTGAGGTTGTCGGTCTTGATGAGCGTGAAAACGGGTTACGGGCAATCCTGAATTATGGGCATACGCTGGGACATGCGATTGAAACGATCAGCGGTTACGGAACCTTGCTGCACGGCGAGGCGGTTGCTCTCGGAATGGTTTATGCCGGGCTCGTTTCCTCCAAGGACCTTGGACTCAAGGCGAATGAGGCGTTGCGGGTGACGGCGCTGCTTTCCTCGCTTGGCTTGCCCGTGTCGCGTCGCGTTCTGGGATCGGACATCACCTGGGATCGTCTGCGCGAAGCGATGTCGTCCGACAAGAAGGCGTCCCGTTCGGTTCCCAGTTTTGTCCTCGCCAACCGAGTTGGTAGGGTCACGGAAGGATGTGTGGTGTCGGAGGCCGTGTTGAAAGCAGCGTTTGATGAGATGGCGTAAATGCCCGTAGGAAAATCAAGGAAGGGAAATTGTTATGAAGATCAAGCGAGCAATGGTGGCTGTGTTGGCGTGGATGCTGGTGGTCGGGGGGATGGCGAGCACATTGGAGGCGTCGACGATGCAAACTCCACTGTGGGCCGGAAGCGTGTCGGATCGTCTCTCAATCGGCGTTGGCTATGAGAAGATCGAGCGGAGTGTTTCAAGTGATCAATTCTATTTCGACATACTTGAAGCGGATTGCATGTATGGCTATGTCGGCATTGACGCATTGCACTGGCTGACCGTGTTCGTGACCGGCGGCACGTCCGAATTGAAGGGGCAAGGGGGCGAGTCGGATTCGGGTATGCGTTTGTCGGGTGGCCTGGACGCCTTGCTCTGGAAGAGCGATGTGCTGGTTCCTGAGTTCCTGGCTGGGCGCTTGAGCATAAGGTCGACTGCAGAATTGCTGTATTCCGAGTCTGACGTTGATCGTGGAACCCTCTCATGGATGGAATATAAGTTCGCGATTCCCGTGGAATACGAGATTTACGAGCGTAGTCCGGTCGGTTCTTCCGGGGTCCAGACCAGCCTAGTCCTGTATGCGGGACCGGTTGTGTCGTTTCTGGATGGGGATGCAGACGTCGGCATGACGAGTATCGGTTTCAAGGCGCAGGAGGAGCTAGGCGTCCTGGCCGGGTTCGATGTGTACTTTGCGCCGGAGATCTCGATCGGGGTGAACGTTACCGTCCTTGACGAAACATCCTACGGGGCATCGTTACGTTTTCACTTCTAAACCATTCAGCGGCAGGACGATCCAGCCCGATTCCGTGCTGGTAGTTATAGGTGGCTGTACGTAGGGCGTGGCCGGTGGCGTCGAGGTCATGGTCGAATTCGCCATCGAAGGGGATCTCGTTGCGAGCGAAATCAGAAACCGGTTCCGGTTTCAGGTGGATGTTGTACGGCTCGGGATGGCGGGCAATCTCGCTATGGGCTGTCAAGGCGAAGCGGTGCCAGAAGGCCGAGTGTAGATGTCCTGCATGCATCATTCTCCGCACCGTTTCCAGGGCTTTCTGCGTTTCCTTGAAGGACTGTGTGGGGAAGCCGTACATGAGGTAGGCATGTGTCAGTATGCCTGCCTGCGCGAAGCTGGCGCAAACCGTCTTGGCTTCGGCGACGGTGATGCCCTTGTTCATCAGGGCCAGTGTCCGGTCGTTGCAGGTCTCGAACCCTCCGGTTACGGCAATGCATCCGGACTGGGCCATCTTGGCGATCAGTGGGGGTGTGAAATGCTTCTCATAGCGGATATTCCCCCACCATTCCACGTTCAGCTTTCGCCGCCGGATTTCGCTGCATAAGCCATTGACCAGCGATGGCGGCAGCGCCTCATCCACAAAGTGAAACCCGTTATATCCGGTGCTGGCGATGATGGTTTCGATCCAATCGCAGAGGGTGTCCGGACGGGCTGGATCATAGCGGCAGATGTAGTCCACTTGCGTGTCGCAGAAGGCGCAGCGGTGCCACCAGCAGCCGTGGGCAAGCATCAGTTTGTTCCAGCGTCCGTCCGTCCAGAGGCGGGTGACCGGATTAAGCACCTCGAAAAGACCGATGTAGCGATCCAGCGTCAGGCCGTCATAGACCGGTGGTGGAAGTGCGTCGTGTCTGACTGGGAGGGCGTCCGTGTTCATATAAAGCACCTGTCCCTGGTGGCGGATAAAGGTGCGGATCAGCGTCGTGGGGTCATTATGTTCGAGCCAGCGTTGTAGGGGTAGCATGCCGCTGTCGAGCATGACGGCGTCGACATCGTCAAAGATGTCGGGTGCTTTCAGTTCGCGCAGTTCGGTGTTGACGTAGCCCCCGCCAATCGCGATGCGGATTGCCGGATTGATCCGGCGGATCCGCTGGGCGATACGCAACGCCCCGAAGAGGCAGCCGGGGAAGGGAATGCTGATGGCGATGTGGGTGGGATGATGAAGGCTGATCTGTGCATCGACGGATTGCTCAAGCCATCCTGCCTCCGCAGGGGACCGCTTGCCCGTGGAGGGGCGGGAAAAGATCGAGCACCGTGTTTGCAGTTGATGCGCCAGAAGATCAAACGTCGGAAGGGTTGCCGAAATGGATTCCCCATAGCGCGAGAATCCGAAGAGGGGATCCAGGATACTGGCAGCCTCGGCGATATCATCGAGAAAAAGACTGCACAAATGTCGGGCACGATCATGACGATCAAGTCCTCCGAAATTCCACTTTAACGCTTGGTTTTGCTCATGGGCGCGTGCAAGATGGATGCCTTCCGGCAAGGTTCCCCGACGGGCGAAGGCTTCGGTCTGCGTGCTGTCTAGTCCCTGCAGGAAAAGGATTGCCGTATCGATCTTATCGGAATAGGCGGCGGCTTGCCGCAAAAATCCGGTGGCCTTGCTGGCATCTGGCGACGTACGCAATGCATCGCACAGGGTATGGATGCCGTCCTTCGTAAATAGTTTCAGGAGCAGTTCCAGGGAGAGGTCTGCCTGGACGGCCTCATGACCTTGCGCCCGCAGCCAGGCCGTCAACAGGGGCGTTGCAGGGTAGGGGGTGTTGGGCTGCATCAAGGGCGGGGTTATCAACACTATTTTCATCTCTGCGGATCATAAATGACAACGAAGCTCTGTGAAAGCAAATTCACCTGCAAAATTCGACGGGGAGGGATGCACCTTGATTTTTTCGCACGGCCCCCCGTGTTGTCGGCTTGTCTATGACGTCACCGTTTCCTTCTCTGGATGGCAAAGCCAAAAAGAAAGAATATGACAGGGCTGCGACACCGGTGTTCGTGCTGCTGGGCTTGATTCTCCGGGTGGGGGCGGGTATGCTGATCCCCTTGCGTGCGACGTATTGGCGCGAGAAACGGATGGCAAAACAGGAGAAATACGACGTATGAATAGGATAAACCCGGAGACAGCAATGCAAGCGCCTTGCCAATCACCTCTGCGTGTCTGGCTGACGGCTGTTCGCCCGTTCGCCTACACGGCCTCCGTGCTGACCGTGGCATTGGGGGCCGCCATGGCCCACGATGCCGGCTATCCGCTGCAATGGGGTGCGCTGGCGCTGACCTTGATCGGGGTGGTCTGCTTCCATACAGCGGGCAACCTGCTGAACGATTGTTTCGATCATCGCCGCGGGCTGGATACCGAGGTACTGCCGATGAGCGGGGCCGTTGTACGCGGCTGGCTCAGTGAACGGCAGGTGTTTCGCGGGGCGATGCTCTGTCTATCGGTCGGTATCCTGTGCGGACTGGCCCTGGTCGCGATCGCGGGATGGGTGGTGCTGCTGCTCGGTATTGCCGGGGCTGTCTGTGCGCTGGGGTACACCACACCGCGCTTCTGCTTCAAATATGCCGGTCTGGGCGATTTGGCGATCTTTCTGGCCTTCGGAGTACTGCCGGTCTTCGGCACCTGGTGGGTACAGACCCGCACCTTCGCGTGGCTACCGCTGCTCTGGAGCCTCCCGCTCGTGCTGCCGACCGTCGGCATCCTGCACGGCAACAACTGGCGCGACATTGAAAACGATGGAACCCTCGGCTGCAAAACTGTTGCTGGTCACTTGGGATCGGCAGGCTCGCGGGTCTATTACCAGTCTCAGGTCCTCGGTCCGTTTGTGTTGGTAGCGGTCCTGGCGGTGCTGGGACAAATCCCGCGGCTCGCCCTGCCGACGCCGCCCCATACGTTCATCGCCTTCCTGGCTCTGCCCCTGGCACTGAAGCTGGCACGCATCCGCCCCGAGGCCGATCCGCAGGCCTTTGCCATGCTCGATGGAAAGACGGCGCAATTACACCTGCTGTTCGGTATCCTGGTGACGCTCGCCTTCGCGTTCGGACGGGGCGTATGATCCGCGAAGCCAAAAACCGCCGTATGTTGTGGTGCGCAGGGTTGGTCCTGGTCGCATTCGGACTCTTCGCCTATCTCTTCCTTTGGGCGGACGACACGTTCTGGTCTGTTCTGGCGATTTCAGTTGCCGCGCTTTGCTCGGCAGCCATCGTGGTGGAACCGGAGGGGATGCGCGCTGCTCTGCGGTTGGGCTCTCCCCGCTCGCCGCTCACCGTGCTCTTGCTGGGGGCTGGCTCGGCGGCTTTCCTGTATGGCGTGTTTGCGCTAGGCAATCTGGCGGCGCGCGGCCTTTTCCCGTTCGGGGCGGCTGAGATCGATGCGGTCTACCACCAGGGAGGGGAGACGCCACGCTGGATCGTCGCCTCGCTGCTGCTCTTGATTGTCGGTCCCGGCGAGGAGCTCTTCTGGCGGGGGTATGTGCAGCGGCGGCTGTCCGTGGCGACGGGTCCCACCAGCGGACTGATATTGGCCGTGCTAGCCTACACCGGCGTCCATTTGGCGACCGGCAACTTCACGCTAATCCTGGCGGCTGCTGTCTGCGGCGCGTTCTGGTCGCTGCTCTACTGGAGAACCGGTTCACTTTGGATCAATATCATCAGCCATGCGCTCTGGGCTGCCGCCATCTTCGTGTGGTGGCCGATGCAGGCTGGGTGATCGTGCAGGAGCCTTGTTCGGAGCGCTAGGAGAAAATCAAGCATTGCCATTGCATATTGCTGTTTGCCAGTCGCACTGCACGAACGGACCAAATCTAAACCACGTTTCAAGCTTAAAAGCAAAGGCAACGCGGGAATCGCCGACACGCCCTTGATCTTTTTAACTTGCCCGTGCCCACGGTGTCCTGATATAGATCCTTCTTCATATCGGGGCTATCTTATCGGGGTAGATTATTAAGACCACATCATGCTGCGTTACCAATCACCATGTACCGATATTTTGAAAGTCGACAGGACATGCGGTTTCCAGGGAAATGACATAATGACTGACCATTGCCACGGTGGTCTGG
>JFJP01034041.1_pt1 | contig 30861 bp, 24 predicted proteins | sample 431651 | NCBI WGS metagenome assembly JFJP01 (sample SAMN02602958, study PRJNA72255) | Microbial mat metagenome, whole genome shotgun sequencing project. | biome: fresh water; feature: sink hole; material: water; isolation source: purple microbial (photo- and chemosynthetic) mats found in... | reverse complement strand
CACCGACGGCGCTGGGCTTGATTTGTCCTCTTTGGCCGATTCTCATGGCGTTTGGGCCCCCGATTTGTCCTACCGGGATGGGGTGTTTACCCTGTACGCCACGTTGCGGCTCAATAACCCCTCCGAAGGTGAGGTAGCCCCCCTGAGGCGCCAGTTCGTGGTCACCGCCACCAACCCGGCGGGACCTTGGTCGAAGCCTGTGTACCTCGACGTGGACAACATCGACCCCTCGCTGTTCATCGACGACGATGGTACCAAATACCTACTCATCTCCCCTGGGCTCAATCTGGTCAAACTCTCTGAAGATGGCACCAAACCCTTGGGCCCACCGGTTCAGGTGTGGGTCGGTACTGGTCGACCTTGCGCCGAGGGGCCCCACCTTTTGAAAAAGGATGGCTGGTACTACGCTCTTTTGGCCGAGGGCGGCACGGGCCATGGGCACTGCATCACCTCGGCCCGGTCCCGGAGTCTTTGGGGACCCTACGAGCCCAGCCCCTTCAACCCTGTCCTCACCCAGGTTGATTCCTCGGCCCTTATTCAGCGGTCGGGCCACGGTAAGCTGGTCCAAACCCCCGGAGGGCGGCCCCTACACCACGGTTGGTCGTGAAACGGCCCTCGACCCGGTGCAATGGACCCTGGACGGTTGGTTCACCGTCAACCAGGGGAAGGGGCCTAGCAGCGTTCAGTCGTGCCCCCGGTTGCCCGAACATCGGTTCGAGGTCAAACAAAGGGACGACTTTGACGCCCCGAAGTTGGCCTTGGACTGGCTGTTCGTCCGTAACGATGACCCAGACCTCTGGTCCTTGACCCAGCGCCCCGGCTTCCTTCGAATCACCACCGGTGACCACGGTCTGGAGACCATCCGGGCTAAGAACACCCTCGTGAAGCGGGAAACCAGCCACCACTACCGGGCCGCATTACGACTAGAATTTCAACCCCAACACCCCGGCCCCGAGGCCGGGCTGGTTTGCTATTACGGCATTCGCAACCACCTCAAACTGGTAGTCTGCCACGAGGGGCAAACCCGGGTGCGGTTGGTGGAGAACCGTAACGGTGTGGTGACGGTTTTAGGCGATAGGGCCCTCGAAACGACCCGGGGTGTGGTCCTTAAGGTCGAAATCCGAGGCCAGATCAGGCGGTTTTTTGCCCTTCCCGACGGTGGGAACTGGCTCAAAGTGGGGACCGCCCGGGATTGCACCTTCCTTAGCGATGAAGGCGTTCTCGAGGGTAAGCACCATACGGGAACCCTGGTGGGCCTGTTTGCCCACAATGGTGGTACGGGGGTTCGCCTGGCGGCGGACTTCGATTGGTTTGACTACCAAGCCGACCCTGGGGACCTTTGAATGCCCCAAGGTCGAACCGCCGACTTTGAGTTCATCACAACCTATGACCCTGTGTCCGGCGCCCGGGTGGTGCGGCTCACCCCCGTGGGAGCAGCCTGCACCCGCAATTACTTCTACCAGAAAGCCTTCACCACCGACGGAAAACGCCTGGTCTTCGGCGCCGACCTCGATGGTACCATGGACCTGTGGCTGCTCGACCTCGAGATCCGCCGCGCCGTCCAGCTGACCGAGGGCGGGGGAGTGAGTGTCCAAGGGTGCTTTTTGTCCCCCGACGATCGTTTTGTGTATTTCAGCCGAGGAAAAGTCTCCTTCTGCCGGGTGGATGTGGAAACCTTGAGGGAAGAAGTGGTCTACACCGCTCCTCAGGGTTGGAACTGCTACGGCACCTGGGTGGCCAACGACAACTGCACCAGGGTGGCCGCCATCGAGCTGTGGGAGGCCGACCAGGTCACCGACGCCACCGGCTGGGAGCGCTTTGAGAAGCAGTTCCACCGCAAGCCCCGGCAGCGGTTGTTGGACATCGACCTGGCCACCGGACAAGCCCGGGTGGTGCTGGAACGCGAGCTGTTCATCGGGCACCCCATGTACCGCCCAGGCGACGACCGGCAAATGGCCTTCTGCCATGAAGGACCCCACGATCTGGTGGACTCGCGCATCTGGCTGGTGAACAGCGACGGCTCGGGCTTGCGTCAGGCCAAGGAGCAGGCCCCCGGGGAAGCGTGCATGCACGAGTTCTGGGTGCCTGACGGGTCGAAGATGGTGTACGTCAGCTACACCAGGGGGGAGAAAAAACGATCCATCTGGTCCTTTGACCCCGACACCGGCACCAATCAGCGGTTGATGGATATGCCTCCCTGCGCCCACCTGATGAGCAACCGGGCCGGGAACTTGCTGGTGGGCGACGGTGCCGGGCAGCTGGGCGACGTGGCCGACAAGGCCGGGCATGCGTTTGAGCCCGATCCCCACCTGTACTTGTTTGACCTGGCCCGCCACGAATTCCGGGTTCTATGCCGACACGACAGCACCTGGGCCGTCTATCAGGGCAACACCCAGGCCAGCCATCCCCATCCTTCGTTCACCCCCGATCAGCGGCAGGTTTTGTTCTGCAGCGATGTGTCGGGCCTGCCCGCCCTCTACCTGGTCGACGTCCCCCCCACCGATGGTCTGACCCCTGACATGCTGCCCGATTGGTACCCCCAGGCCGTGGCCTCCTTGGAATTTCCTCTGGGCTGGAAGCTGTCGTCGGCCTCAGACCCCGCCAGTTGGCAGCGAAGGGGCCGCCAGGCAGTGGCTCCGTTGCTCCTCGAGCCCTTGGATTTCCCCTCGCCCCAACCGGAGGTGGTTCAAAGTGAAGCCAGGGAAGGGTACCGGGTGGACCGGATTACCCTGTCTTTGGGACGTTTTCGCCGGACTTCGGCGTACCTGGCCGTCCCTGATGGGCCGGGACCCTTCCCTGCGGCCTTGGTGCTTCACGACCATGGAGCCTGCTTTGAGATAGGCAAGGAGAAGATGCTTCGCCCCCTGGCCGGACACCCTATGGCCGCCATGGCCCAATCCTGGGTCGAGAAAAACTACGAAGGCCGGTTTGTGGCTGACGACCTGGCCAGGGACGGGTGGGTGGTGCTGGTCACCGACGCCCTGGGCTGGGGCGACCGTGCTTGTGGTGGCTATGAAACCCAGCAGGCCGTGGCCAGCAATCTCTTCAACCTGGGGTCCTCCTGGGCCGGAGTGATCGCCAGCGAAGACCTGGCCGCCGCCGCTTTCCTGGCCCATCACCCCATGGTCGACCCGGCCCGGGTGGTCTCATTGGGCCATTCGATGGGGGGGTACCGGTCCTACCAGGCAGGGGCATTGAGCGACCATCTCACGGCCACCGTGGCCATCTGCTGCCTGGCCACCCTGGCCGGTATGATGGTCCCCGGGGGTAACCGGGTCAGGGGCCAGTCGGCCTTTTCCATGACTCACCCCGGTCTTTCCCGTCTCATGGACTTTCCTGACCTGGCCGCCTTGGCCGCCCCCAAACCCCTGTTCTTCCTCCACGGAACCCAGGACAGACTGTTCCCCGAAACTGCTGTGCGCCAGGCCTGCGCTCACATCGCCACCGTCTACCAGACCCTGGATCGTTCCTCTGTGTTCCACGCCGAATTTCGTCCCGGCGGCCACCTCTATTCCCGGCAGGACCAGGGGTTGGTGAGGGACTGGCTCGACAGGGTGCTGCGCCCGGTGTAGCATCGCCCCATGGCTTCTACCCCCGGGCGTCCCACTTTTGCCTACCTCTGCGCCAGCCTCCACACCGGAGCCGGGCCTGAGGTCTGGAAGGGCATTCAGGAAACCGCCGAGGCCCTCAACGTCCATGTGATCGCCTTTCCCGGGGGGCGCTTGGGAGGACGGGATGACTTCGAAAGCCTCAGAAACCGCATTTTTTCTCTTCCGGTGGCACCCGCCATCGACGGTGTTTTGTCCTGGGCCTCCAGCCTCAGCGGGGTGAGAGGTGCCACCGAGTTGGCCAAGCTCCATCGTCAATTCGACCACCTCCCCCTGGTGACTCTGGCCGACCCCCTTCCTGGTCGTCCCTGCGTTCGCTTTGACGTTACCACCGGCATGGGAGCCCTGGTGGACCACCTCATCGATGTCCACGGTTACAGGGAATTCGCCTTTGTCCGGGGCCCTGAGGCTCACCTCTCAGCCCAAGAGCGATACCTGGCCTTCGTCGACACCCTGGCACGCCACGGCTTGAAGGCCCGGGAAGACCTGATCACCACGCCTCAAGGCTGGGACCAAGGCCGGGAGGCCCTGGCCGAACTCCTAGACCGCCGGGGAATGATTCCAGGTCGGGACTTCCCTGTGCTTATAGCCGCCAGCGACTTGCTGGCTTTCTCGATTTTGCGGGACCTCCAAAGCCGGGGCTACCGGGTACCATCGGACATCGCTGTGGTGGGGTTCAACGACAGCCGCGAAAGCCAGATCGCCAACCCGCCCCTGACCACCGTGCACCTGCCCTTCAAAGACCAGGCCGCCGAAGGATTGAAGCTCTTGCACGCCCTTTGGCGGAATGAGGCCGTGCCCGAGGACACCCTGCTCCCCACCCGGCTGGTGCTTCGTCAGTCCTGCACCTGCCGCTCTCGGGAACTGGCCCGGGCCGTCTCTACGGGGGAGCCGACCTTCACCGACCTGGGGTTCACCACCTCGGAGATCCAGGCGTGGATCCATCCCCTTCAGGAGGCCTTGAGCATTGAGGTCGCCCCGCATCGCGACCGGCGCTTTCTCGACCTGCTGGAGCGCATCCTCGAGAGGGTCAACACCACACGGTTCACAGCCTCGGTGTGGCAAACCGTCCTGTCAGAACTGCGCCGCGGCAGGGTCGTCCTCGATCGTGGTCTGGAGGACCTTTTTGGTCAGGCGCGTGTTTTGGTGGGCGAGGCGGCGGTTCGGGAATTCAGCTTTCAACAGTGGCAGCGGGATCAAAAGGCCGAACAGGTGCGCTCTCTGTCCCGGGCCCTCCAGGGTGCCCTGGACCCCCGGCGGCTTTCCGAAATCCTGACCCGGCGGCTACCCGACCTGGGGTTTCGAAGCGGTTGGCTGGTGAGGCGAGAATCCGAGACTTCCGACCGGGCGGTCCTTATGGGAAGTTTTACCGACAGGGGCCGAATCGACCTGCCACCCGAAGGGTTGGACTTTCCCGTGGTCTCCATCCTGCCCCCTGGAACTCTACCCGACCGCCGGCGCACCCTGGTGGTCGAACCCCTGTACTACCGGGAGCACTCCCTGGGCTACCTCGTCCTCGAGGCCTCGGGGGGGGAGGGCGAGGTGTACGAAGAACTGCGGACCGCCGTTTCCACGGCCCTGAAAACCGCCTTGCTCCTGGATTCTGAGTCAGCCACCCGCCAAGACCGCTTTTTCGACCCTCTGGAGCTATTTGACCGTGAATCGGTACCCGAGCTTTTTTCGGGCTGGGACCGTCTTCCTTATTGCCTGGGCGATCCGGTGGGTGCGGCTTCTCTTTTGGAATCGGGGGTCTCCAGTGACCTCCAGGTCACCCTCGACGGTCCCGGGTTGACCTTTGACCTGGGGCAGCAACGCACCTTCAAGGGTGCTTTTCCCACTCTGGGAGGCCAACCGGGCTCGCTGGAAGGTGACAGGCTGGTGTTGCTTTCTGAGGTCGCGGTCTCAACGGAACAAATAACGGCCCTGGAAGAAGTGACGGCATTGGGAGCCCTTGTGCTCGACCCTGCGACCACACTCTTCGAAGAATTTGCTAGCCTGCGCCCTCCCCTGTGCGTGTTGGACTGGGAAACCGCCGGTGAAGCCACATACCGGGTCCTGGCGCTGTTAGGCCAAGACCCTGGTTGGCGAACGGTACCGTTCTTAATTTTCCCTCCCCGGACCCGAACCCTGCCCTTGGCTGATGCCCGCGGACTGCTGGACCTCCTACCGGCGGTTCGAACGCCTGAAGAAGGGCTGAGAGTGCTGTTTATCGGCACCCCTTTGCCCCCTGTGGCACCAGGGTTTACGTTTCGCAGTGTTCCCTCGGGTATTCAGGCCATCCCTTTGCTTCAACAGGATCGGTCCGATCTTGTGGTTTCCTCTTCGGGTGGAACGGGTTTTCGAGGGTTGGACTTGGTGGAGTTTCTTTCCTCTGACCCGGCCCTCGCCTCGCTCAGAGTGCTGGTCTTGGCCGAGGGTTCGCTCAAAGCCGACGAATGGGTAAGCCTCGAAAACGCCTCCCAGGTGGCTGTCCAGCTGCAGGGCATTTGGTCGCCTTCGGAGTTGGTGGGATTTCTGGAAACTTTTGCCCGGCGTACCGTTAACCCTTCCCTTAGGGTGAAGAAGGCCTTAGCCTGGCTGGTAGCCCACCATGCCCACGATGTGGCCCGTTGGCTCCTGGCCGACTACCTCGCGGTCAGCGAAGACCATCTGACCCGGGAATTCCGTCGGGAGCTGGGCATGACTCCCTGGGAGTTTTTGACCCGTTACCGCATTCTCCAAGCCCGGAAAGCTCTGGAATCAGGGTCTATGCGGTTGGTGGACGTGGCCCGGGAGGTGGGTTACCACGACCTGAGCTACTTCTGCCGGGTGTTTCGCAACGAAACCGGCACCACCCCCCAAAAGTACCGGGACACCGCTAAACGCCTGGGCGTCACTCCCGTCGGCGCAATCGTCCCGCCAGAGTCTCGGTAAGCACACGGGCCATGATTTCGTACCCTGCGCTGTGGGGGTGGATACCGTCGTCCGTGAGCTCGGCACGCATGGTCAGCCCGTCCTCCTGGATGAAGTGGCTGTGATAGTCGACGAACGGCAGTTTATGCTTGTCGGCAAAGGCCCGCAGCGAGTGGTTGGCTTTGGCAACAATCTGGTTGACTTCACCCGAACGCGAGCTGAGGGGCAAATGAAGGGGAAGGATGGAGCAGACCGCGATTTCAACATCGTGGTCGCTGGCCTGGTGGGCAATCTGGCGGATGTTTCCTACGATGGTGTGGACGATTTTGTCGGGGTCGGGGTTGAGCGGTGAGCTGTGGGAAGGAAACACCGAGCGGAATTTGGTGTCATTGATGCCGATCATGACCACCGCCATTTTGGGCTTGAGCTGAACCACATCGGCCGGAAAGCGCCTCAGCGCGAATTCGCTTCCGTCACCGGCAATGCCCCGGTTGAGGATCAGCCCGTTGCCGGTATAAAAGTAGGCTTCGAGTTCCCAGTAATGGGTGATCGAGTCTCCGAGAAACACAAAGTCCACCGGTATGCCCCGATGGAGGATGGACTCGTTTTTGAGGTCAAACTCGATACGCCGGGCATCGGCTGCAATGACCACGCCAAAGGCACCGGGGCTCACGATCTCTGGACGCTTCATGGCAACGCCGCTTCGCGGCTTATGCCTGGAGTTTTGCAGAGCAAAACTCCAACACAGTGCAGACGTAGAGTCATTTCACTTCCTCCTAGGGGGGCTTAGCCCGTTCAGCCTAATACCCCGCCCCTGCTCGTCGAGGCTGATCGGCCGTAGCGAGGACGCCAACCGGCAAGCCGGGCCCGCGGCGACGCGCACAGCGTACTTCTTGTACGTGAGCACGGAGCCAGGGCACGACGCAGCCGGTTGACGCCGCAGTAGGCCTAGCAGCCTCGACCTACTAAATACTCGGGGCGTTGGCCAGCAGATACTTCTCCGCTTCCACGCTCCACAGCATGTTGTTCTTGGCCACCAGTTCGGCCAGCTTGGCGTAGAACGGGTCTGTCTTGCCGCGCTCGGCAAAGTCGTTGATCGCCACCAGTTCGAGTTTCTTGTGGGTGTAGATCAGCTTCTTTCCGCCAGGGATCTTGTCGAGTTCGATGGTGGTGTGCACCACGGCGTTGAGACCGCCCACATGGGTGATCATCATGACGGGGTTCAGGCGGCCGTCGGCCATCATGGCCAGCGATTCCTTCATGTCGTCGGTGTTGCCGCCCGAGGTTCCCACAATGTGGTGCGACTCGTAGTGCACGTTATAGAAGTTCATGTTGGCGTTGAACGCCGTATCGGTGGGGCCGGCGAAGAAGTTGAGGCAGCCATCCAGACCCAGCAGCTTGTCGCCCAGTTCGAGAACGGGCTTCACCGGCGCAAACACGAACACATCGTCGAACAGTTTGCCGCCATTGAGCTTCTTCAGATGCTCGACGGGGTCGGCAATTTCCTTGGTGTTGACGTAGATCAGCTCCACACCGTTCTTCTTGGCTTCGGCCACGGTCAGAATGCTGGCGGCGCGGGCCAGGCGGGCGTCGTCGATGTCGGTAACCACCAGGCGGCTGGGTTTGCGGTCGCAATGGATGGCGTAGTCGATGGCGCCCATGCCCATGGGACCGACACCGGCCAGCAGAGCCATGCTGCCGCCTTTGACAATGCCCATGTCGTGCACGTAGCTGCCGCCCTTGGTGTGGTACTGGGCGTGGAAGGCCCCTACCACACAGCTGACAGGCTCAGAAAGTGAACCCATAAAGAAGTTGTCGGCTTTGTACTCGAGCAGACAGTCCAGCTCCATCACTTCGGCAGGAATGACCACGTACTGGCTGTCGCCGCCGATGTACTCGTAACTGTAGCCGGGGGCCCACAGCGTGCCGTCCTTGTTCAGCGCGGGCTGAATCGAGAACTTCTGCCCCACCTTGAACTGCGTGGACCACTTCTTGCCCACTTCGACCAGCTCACCGCAGAACTCGTGACCAATGATGATCGGGTTCTTCTTCAAGTCGTGGCGCACCCGTTTGTGCTTTGCACCTTGCAAGGCTAACTTGTGGCTCGACATACAAATCGAGTCCGAAATCACCTTCGCCAGAATCTCGTCGTCCTTGATCTTGGGCAGGTCAAACTCTTCCAACCGCAAGTCGTTCTCACCGTACAATCGTACTGCTTTCGTTTTCATGATCTTCTCCTTTCTATCTTCAAAAAATTCTCACACAGAGGCACAGGGCACACAGAGATCAAGAAATCCAGCAGGATGGGAAGGAGGGGCAAGTTTGCCCTTCTTCCGCCTCTCTGCGAACTCTGTGATCTCTGTGTGAGTCCTTGTCGGCTTAGTTCAGCATCACCTGACCGCCCGTCACGGGGATGGCCTGGCCGGTTTCGTACTGCTGTTCCACGATATAAAGTAACGCCCTCAAAACGTCGGGTCCAGTACAGCCGCGGTTCATGGGTACCTTGGCTTCGTAGAACACCTTGACGTCGCCTATAGTCTTGGCACCGGGGACTTTGCCGCTGTTCAGATACTGAACAAACAGCCCCTTCTCGGGGTCGGACCACAGGGGACCGTCGAAGAAGTTTCCCGGACAGATCGAGTTGACCTTGATGCGGTAGCTGACCAGCTCCAGCGCAAAGCTTTGGGTCAGGCCGATGCCGCCAAACTTGCTGCCCGCATAGCTGCCATTTTTGTTGGACCCTTCGAGGCCCGACTTGCTGTTGATCTGAATGATGTCTGTCCAACCGGCGGGGTTTGTCTTAGCCTGTTCTCGCATCACCCGGGCGGCGTGTTTGGCGCACAGCATGTACCCGGTGTAGTTGACGGCTGTCACAAACTCAAAACTCTTCACATCCTGGTCCACCACAGGCATGGCCTTGAGCACGCCCGCATTGGCCACAAACAGGTCGATACCGCCGACTTCGACGACCACGGCGTTGACCATGGCTTCCACCGATTCTTCCTGACTGACGTTAACCGATACGGCCATCGAGACCGGTTTGCCTGCCTTGGCGTTCAATTCGGCGACCAACTTCTGCGCACCGGTGAGGTTCATGTCGGCAACGGCCACAAAAGCTCCGTTGGCGATCAATCCGCGGGTGATTTCTTCCCCGAAGCCCTGGGCACCACCGGTGACGACGGCCACTTTTCCACGGATCACATCTGCCCGGTTGGTGCTGTCGGAGGGGCCTGCGGTGGTTAGGCTGAACAGCCCAACTCCGGGGACATCGACCTGGGCGGGAACTGTCGTGAAGGCCTTCGGCAGGGCCGCATCGATCTGTTCGGCGGTGAGGACCTTGGGGTCTTTGGCGGCTTCAAAGCGCACATGGACGCGTTGGCCGGCCTGGGCGGCAAGGCCCTTGATGCGGGGGGCCAGGGTTAGATAAGCGTCGTTCATTTTGTCTCCTTGGAAAGTCGGGGGCAGGGGATGGTGGAGGGCCGCTTGGGGTCCATGTTGGAACCCGCCCTGGCGTAGGCTGCGGTTCGATCCGCCAGCGAGGCTGCAGCGAGGAGGTTTTCAGGGTGAAAGAAGGCCAGTTCGTATTGGATGGCGGCCAGCTTTTCATGGGCGATCAGGGCCCAGGTACTGGTATTCAAATGGGCGAACTCGGGCTGCAGAATTTCAGGGCAGTGGAAGCTCTGGCGCGAGGAGTTGATGTCCACACCCGAGATCTCCAGCAGGCCGTGTTTGGCGCAAAGCTTCTGCACGCGCACCAGCTGTTCCAGCGTGTTGCGGGGCGGCATGTAGGTGACAGCTTGGAAGCCGAAACCAGCCAGGGCGGCAAACAGATCGTCCAAGTAGGCGTCTTCGAAATGTTCGGCCTTCTTGTCGCCCGTGGGGCTTTCACCCACATCACCCAAGTAGGCGTAGGCGGGGATGGCACCGAGCGAACGGATAAAGGCGGTGACTTCTTGTACGGGCAGGCACTCGTCATCACTGGGATCAACAAACACCTGGTCGATCAGGGTGGTCTTCAGCAAGCCGATGAGGTCGTAGTAGGCGTGGGGGTTGGAGGCATCGGTCAGCTGCGCCGCCACCTTGGCAGGTACCGTTACTTTCAGCTTGGAACCCAGAAATTCGACCAGAGCGGGGGTGAGACCCTTTTCGTCGATCAAAATTTGGGCAGCCCCCGCTAGCAAATGCCTCTCGGTAACGCCGCCGTTTTCCTTGAGCTTGGTTAACGGAGCGACGTGTTTGTCAAAGTCCAGTGCGGGCAAACCCACCGACGCAAAGATCTTGCCAATGGCCTGGGCCATTTTGCGGGTTCTCTGCACCCGTACCTCACGCAGCGGGCGCAAAAAAGCTTCCGCTTCATCGATTTTATTGACGGGAACGCCATGGGCGACAATATAGGCTCGACCCAGGCAGTCGGGGTAGTTGATCTTCTTGGTTTCAAACACCGTGCCCTTGAGCGACACCCGCAGTTCAAAGCCCACCGTGGTGGCAATGCCCAGAATCATCCCGGCTTCGAGGGTTTCGCGGGCGGCACCGATGCTGTCGTGGTCCACCGAGCCCACAGCGTCCAGGCCCGATTCGTAGGCGCGCAGGGCTGCCATCGCAGGGGTGTAGGGGCTGAAGCTGTAAATGGTGTGGACATGGTTATTCACCTCGCCCTTGGTCTCTCCCCGCTTGAGCTCACCCGAACCGGCAAAGGCACGCAACGCGGCCAGTCGCTCGGCTTTGGGGAGGGCGGGGTTGTTGATTTGGTCGCGTAAAGTATTCATGCATCCTCTCTTGTTGCTCACCGCAGAGACGCAAAGATCGCAGAGAGGAAAAAGAGGGGGGAGGGGAAGTTCGGCGTCGTTGCTTCGCAACTTTCGCCTCCCTTCCAATCCCGTTTCTTCCTCTTCTCTTCCTCTGCGTCTTTGCGGTTGCCTCTTTCATAGTTCACCGCAAAGGCGCAAAGTTCTCCGCGCCTCTGCGGTCTCGTTGTACACGTCCGGTCTACAGCCCCAGTTTGTTCCTTCTCAGCAGTTCGGCTCCGGTCTGCACCGTAGTAGGAACATGTCCGGCCAGGGGCACAATCCGTTCGTGAATGGTGTCGATGATCCAGTCCGTCTGGGGGAAGAACACGTCTTCCATTTCGGCGGCGGGGGTGATGAAGTTGCGGCTGCCAACCACAGCGACAGGGGCGTCGAGGTAATTGAACGCCACTTGCGTCAGTGTCGAAGCCACGGTGTGCAGGTAGTTGCCCCGTTCCACCGCATCACTGGCCAACAGCACCTTGCCGGTTTTCTTCACCGATTCGATGAGCACGTCGTACTTGAGAGGGCTGATGAACCGCAGGTCGATGACTTCGGCGTCGATGCCGTACTTGGTCTGCAAAATCTTGGCCGCGTCCATGGCCTTGTACAGCGTCGCGCCCAAGGTGACGATGGTCAGGTCCTTGCCGGTCTTGCGCACGGCGGGTTCGCCTTCGGGGGTTTCGTAGAAGCCTTCGGGCACGCCGCTCTTTTCGAAAATTTCGCCCATGTCGTATAGGCCTTGGCTTTCGAAGAACACTACAGGGTCGGTACCGCGCAGGGCCAGGTTGAGCATACCCTTGGCATCGGTGGGGGTGGCGGGGAAGTAGGCCTTGAGTCCGGGAATGTGGGCTACGAGGGCCGACCAGTCCTGGCTGTGCTGGGCACCGTACTTGGCACCGACGGCAACGCGCAGAACCAGCGGCATCTTCAAGAGGCCGGCCGACATAGACTGCCACTTGGCCATCTGGTTGAAGATCTCGTCTCCCGCCCGGCCCATAAAGTCGCAGTACATCAGTTCGACCACGGCGCGGCCGCCGCACAAGGCGTAACCGACACCGGAACCGACAATGGCGCCTTCGCTGATCGAGCTGTTGAACAGGCGCTTGTAGGGAAGGGCCTCGGTCAGACCGCGGTAGACGGCAAACGCTCCACCCCAGTCGCGGTTTTCCTCACCCCAGGCGGCCATGGTCGGGTCGATGTAGAACCGGTGCAGCATGGCCTCAAACAAACCGTCGCGGTAGGCGTAAATCTTGGCTTTGGGAAGGGCCTTTCCATCGGCGTCGAGGGCGTAGCGGGCCTTGCCTTTCAGGGCGACGCTGCGGGGGTCGGTGCCCAGGGGCAACAGCACTTCAGGGGCGCGGTCGTCGAGCTTGTCGGCCTTGGTGTTGCTGAACATGACCGATTCGATGAAGGCTCCGCCTTGCAGACGCGGTGACTCGGTCATATCGATGGCCAGCTTGTAGATGCTGTTCATCTTTGTGCCGATCTTGGCGCGGATGTCGGCAACTTCCTTCGCCTTGAGCACACCACCTTCCACCAGGTATTCGCCGTAACTCTTGACGCAGTCGGCGTTTTCCCACATCTCGATCTCTTCCTTGGTGCGGTAGCTGGAAGCGTCGCTGGGGGAGTGGCCCGACAGGCGGTAGGTGATGGTGTCCATAAGCACGGGGCCTTCACCGGCCAGCAGAATCTTCTTTTTGCGCTCGACAGCCTCGAGAACGGCCAGCGGGTTGTACCCGTCGACGCGCTCGGCGTGCATGTTGTCGGGGTTGACACCGGCGCCGACGCGGGCCAGCACCTGGTAGGGCATGGTCTCGCCAAACGTTTGGCCGCCCATGCCGTAGAAGTTGTTGAAAAAGTTGAACAAAATGGGGGGAGCGCCGCCGGCATCCTTGCCCCAAAGCGTGCGGTACTGGTCCATAGCTGCCAGCATCATCGCTTCCCAAACCGGTCCGCAACCCATAGCAGCGTCGCCAATGTTGCTCACCACAATGCCGGGTTTGCCGTTGATGCGCTTGTACAGGGCCGCACCGGTGGCAATGTCAGCCGAACCACCGACCAGCGCGTTGTTGGGCATCATGCCGAAGGGCGCGAAAAAGGCGTGCATAGAGCCGCCCAAGCCGCGGTGGAACCCGGGGGCCTTGGCGAAAATCTCGGCCAGGGCACCGTAGAGAACGAAGTCGTCGGCCAGTTCCTTGGTGTTGGCGGCTCCGGCCTTTTCGGCTACCTTGAGCGTTTCGCCTCCCCAGAAGTTCTTCATCACCTTGGTCAGTTCCTCGTCGGGAAGCTGGCTGACCGCCGCGAAACATTTCGAGATGATTTCGCCATGGCTACGGTGGCTGCCGAAGGTATAGTCTTCCACGTTGAGTGCGAACGACTGCCCCGTGCTGCTGGCTTCCTGCCCGATGGACAAGTGGGCCGGACCCTTGTGGTTGTAATCAACGCCGTTGTAACCACCCTGGGTTTTAACCAGGTTCAGCATGGTTTCAAACTCGCGGATGGTGGCCATCGTGTGGAAAATGCGTACCAGCTTTTCCTTACCGTACTTCTTCACCTCGGCCTTGATATCGCCCTTGTACTGGTTGATCGGAATATCCTTGATCTTCAGAATACTAGGCTGTCGGACCACCTTGGGGTCGACGATTTGAATCTTTGGCATACGCTACTCCTTACTGTTTCAATACTTCATAAAAGGGGGGGGTGCCCCCCTCGCTCTGGTGGCTTAGGCTGTTCAGCCTAACCCCCCTACGCTACCCCCCGTACGGGCTGTCTGCTTTGCCCAACCGCCCGTAACGCCCATCCTCACTCAGGTAACCGCAGAGGCGCAGAGATCGCAGAGTGCACGCAAGGGAGGGAGGTCGGAAGGAACCATGCCCCCCTAATTTCCTCTGCGTCCTCCGCGCCTCTGCGGTGAACCCCAGTCCCTCTCTTTCCTTCTCGTCCTATCTCAATGCATCTCCCACAGCGCATCCCGGATCGTTTCGCCCACCGTAGGATGAGGGAACACAATCTCCCGGGCCTCGTTCACCCGTAGTTCCGTTTCGATCATGGCTGCAGCACCCCAAATCATTTCACCCACTCCGGCACCGTACATCTGAACTCCCAGAATGCGGTGGGTATCGCCGTCGGTGACTACCTTGACCGCCCCAGGGGCCGAAGCGCCATTCTCGGCCAAGAACCGACCCGAGTTGCGCAAGGGAACCGTGGAGCACACTACGTTCTTCCCCGCCTTCTTGGCCTCATCCTCGGTCATACCGACACCGGCGGCCTCAGGGTTGGTGTAGACCACCCACGGAATGGCGGTGTAGCGCATGCGCTGGCGGCTTTCCGGAGGGTCGACAATGGCGCTGACAGCCACTTCACCCATGCGGCTGGCCGAGTGGGCCAGCAGGCTTTTTCCCGTAACATCGCCGATGGCGAACACCCCCGGAATGTTGGTGCGCTGAAACTCGTCGACCACGATGCCCCGGGGGCCTACGTCGACGCCCAGCTTTTCCAGGCCTAGGTTCTTGGTATTGAGGCTGCGGCCCACGGCCATAAGGACCAGGTCGCCCTTCACCGATTTGGCCCCGTCCGCCGACGCACTGGCCCTGGTGTAGTGCACCGTGCCGCCGTCAAGCTTCTCGACCTTGCAACCCAGCTGGAAGTCGATGTTCGACAAAGCTTTGCGCATCTGGGGCGCGTGTTCCTTGTCCATGAAGGGGATGATTTCCTCCATCATTTCCACCACTGTGACTTTCACGCCCAGGGTGGCGAACAAGCTGGCGAACTCGACGCCGATGACACCACCACCAATGACTACCAAACTGGTCGGCATGGTCTTGATGTCCAGCAGGCCCGTGCTCGTCACCACATGCGGGTTGTCCTTGGCTCCGGGGATGGGAGGCATGGCAGGGGTGCTGCCCGTGGCAATGATGATATTCTTTCCCTGCCAAGTCTTTCCGTCACTGGTCTTGACCGTGTTCTTGTCCACGATTTCGGCGGTGGCACTCACAACCTCAACCTTGAACTTCTTCATCAGAAAGGCGATTCCACCGCGTAATTTGGTGATGACTTCATTCTTCCAAGCCATGGCCTCGGTAAGGCTGAAGGTCACCTTTTCAGCGTGGACCCCGAACATGCCGCCGTGCAACGCATGCGCGTAGGTCTTGGCCGAGTTCAGCAACGTCTTGGTGGGGACGCAGCCCCAGTTCAGGCAAACACCGCCCAGGTGTTCTTTTTCAATCAGGAGCACCTTCTGCCCCCGGGCTCCAGCTCTTTCAGCCGCGATGTACCCGCCAGGGCCACCACCAATAATAATAATGTCGTACATAAGCTACTCCTAGGTGTTTTCCATCCAACCTGCTGCGGCAGGTTCTTGCTTCACCCGGGATTCGTTCGAGTACTCACGTACATACCAGTACGTTCCGTCTCTCACTTCATCCCGGTCTCGCCAGAACCTGTCCTCGCGACGGTTGGCTGAAAACCACAACTCACACAATCCCAACTTCCAAACTCCGCGTCCTCCGCGCCTCTGCGGTGAACCCTCAGTCCTCTCTGCGTCCTCCGCGCCTCTGCGGTGAACCCTCAGTTCTCTCTGCGTCCTCCGCTATTTTGCCAACAAAATGTCGCATTCCCCGATGGCGTCGCAGAGGCCCTTCAGGAACTTCGCCGCAGGAGCTCCGTCGACCACCATATGGTTGATGGTCAGCGACAGTCCCACCGACGGCAGGAACACCACGTCGTTGCCCTTCTGGACGGGCTTGGGCGCAATACCGCAAACACCGAGGATGGCCACTTCGGGAACATTGAGTACCGGGGTGAAGCTCTCGACGCCGAAGGCTCCCACGTTGCTGATGCTGAAAGTCGATCCGGACAGATCGTCGGGCTTGGCCGTGCCGGAACGGCAAGCTTCAGCCAGGCGCTTGGTCTCGTCACTGATCTGTTTGAGCGTCAGGGTATCGGCGTTGCGAATGACGGGAACCATCAGACCCCGGGGGGTGTCGCAGGCGATGCCCAGGTGGACGTACTCAAACTCAAACACGGAGTCGGCCACCTTATGGGCGTTCATGTAGGGGTAGCGTCCCAGGGTGCGGCTGACAGCGTAGACAATGATATCACCGATGGTGATGCCGTTCAGACCCAGTGCGGCGTCGCTGGCCTTGAACCGGGCCCGCAGCTCCTGCAACCGCACGGCCAAGGCCGAGGCGTTGAGGGTGAACTGGGCGGTGGTGGACAGGCTCTCAGCCATGCGGTCGGCGATGACCTTGCGGATGCTCTTGATCTTGGTCTCGGTCTTGGGACCGGGGAAGGCCCGGCTGGTGCCAGTTGCACCGGCTACAGGAGCCGAGGAGGGGGCAGCGGTCGAGGTGGACACATCAGCGACAGTCACCCTTCCGCCAAGTCCACTACCCTGGGCGGGCAGCTTCACGCCCAGACGCAGCGCTTCTTCGATGGCGGCAGCGGTAGCGGGGGCCGAAGCCCCCAGGGCGGCCTTCACATCGCGTTCAATAACCCGGCCCTCAGGACCGGTACCGGCCAGGCCGGTGGCATCGAGGCCCTGGCTGGCGGCAAGAATGCGGGCTCGAGGTGAAGCGGGGGACGACCCGGCGGCGGCAGAAACGGGGGCTGCCATAGCGGCCATCGTGATAGCCGGAGCTGCGGGGACGTCTGCCGGAGCGGCAGTTGAAGGCGCTGGGGCGGCAGGGGTTGCCATGGCAGCGGCTCCCGCAGGCAGGGCTTCTCCGGCTTTTCCGACGTAGGCGATGGGCTGCATGACCGGGACATCGTCCCCTTCGGCATGAACCAGTTTCAAGACGGTGCCGGTAAAACCGGCCTCGACTTCAAACGACGCCTTGTCGGTCTCTACATCGGCGATGATGGTCTTGTTCTGGACCTCATCTCCCTCCTTGACGCGCCACTTCACGAGCACGCAGGATTCGACGCTGTTCCCCTGGCGGGGCATGACAATCGTATCTGCCATAACTTCTCCTTATACGAGCAGCACTTCGATCCCCTGATCGCGCAGGAGGTCGGCGGTTGCCTTGTTGAAATCCGTATCACTGATGAGGGTGTCCATTGCCGTCAACGGCATGATGGTCACAAAACCCGAACGGCCATACTTCGACGAATCGGCCAGCAGAACGCAGCGGTCAGCATGGGCTGCCATGGTTTTCACCATCTCAGCACCTTCGACGAGGTGGGTGGTCAGTCCGCGTTCCAGCGAGAACCCATCGGTTCCCAGAAAGGCGATTTTCACATTGAACCGCTGCAAGGCTTCAATGGCCAGCGGTCCTACAAACGACTCGGTGGAGGTGCTGAATTCACCCCCCACGACGGTCAGGCTGAGGGCAGGGTTCGAGCGGACGTAGGGGAGCAGAAGCGTCGAATCGGTCACAATATGGATGTGACCCTTGCCTAAAAGGTACTTGGGAATGAGGGCCGTGGTGGTACCGGCTACGATCATGACGGTATCGCCATCCTGCACCTGTTCGGCGGCGGCGCGAGCAATGCGGTTCTTCTCTTCGCTCTTGACCGATTGCCGGTCCAAAATGCTCTTGTGGAAAGCGGGTAAGGCACCTCCGTGGGTGCGGGTGATAAACCCCCGGGCCGCCAGGTTTTTCAGGTCGGTGCGGATGGTAACGACAGAAACGCCCAGCCGTTTGCCCAGCGATTGGCCGGTGATGGAGGGCTCGTCGGTCAGAAATTGAATGATCTGTTTCTCTCTTGCGGAAAGACTCTCAATCACTTTCGTTATCCTTTCTCAATGCTTTCGCTTTGCACTATAAACCCCTTCTCAGGATTCATCAAGGGAAAAAACTCTTGATTGGCAAGGTTTCTTGGAAGAGAATAAAGCCATGACTCTGGAAACGACCAAATTCGCCCCCGCAGCACGCTCCACTTCGGCCCAACTGACGGCTGACTACGACTTGGTAGTTAGGCAAGCTGTTTTGATCCGTTTTCTTTCGGCGGTCTCGAGCTTGGTAGCTGTGCTCAATCCGGAACGTCAGATTGTTTACGCTTCTGAGGACTTTCTGCACTTTCGCGGACTGACCGAAGTGGCACCGATTTTGGGTTCCAGGCCAGGAGAAGCCTTTTTTTGTGTGCATTCTCACGACGAAGCAGCAGGGTGCGGCACCTCAGAAAGTTGCTCCGTTTGCGGTGCTGTTCAGGCGTTTTTGGCCAGTCGCAGTCAGAAAACAAAAATCTCACGGGAATGCCGCCTGACAGTGCAGTCTCCAGCGGGGGCGGGCACCCTCGATCTGGACGTCACCGCGACTCCATGGGAGCTGGAAGGGCGGGAGTTCACCGTCATCACCCTGCAGGACATCGGTGCTGAAAAGCGCAAACGCTCCCTGGAACGAATCTTCTTCCACGATATCGTCAATACCATCGGCGGATTGAACGGGGCTCTGGACCTGTTGTCTGACTACCCCGATCTCAACGAAGGCAAAGACCTCATCGATCTCTCCTACCGATCCAGCCAGGACATTCTGGACGAAGTTCTCTCGTTTCGCGAGCTTCGGTTGGCCGAAGCCGGAGAATTGGAAGTTCACCATGCTGAAATGGATGCCGCCGTGGTGATCGAGGAAGTAGCGGAGAAGATGCGCTACCATTCCGTGGCGCATGCCAAGATGATCACCACGGTACCGCCCTTGTCCCCGTTGTTGATTCAGAGCGACAGGCTTTTGGTGGAACGTGTTCTCGTCAACATGGTCAAGAACGCTCTGGAAGCCACCGTTGCCGGCGGGACTGTTACCGTGGGTTGCCGCCTCCAATCGGAACAAATTGTTTTCTGGGTTCACAATCGGGCACTGATTCCAAGGGAAGTTCAACTTCAGATCTTTCAACGGTCCTTCTCCACCAAAGCGATGGATAGAGGTCTTGGCACTTACAGCATGCGTCTGCTCGGTGAAACCTACCTTAAGGGTCGCGTAGGCTTTACGACAAGCAAGGCTGGAACCGAGTTCACGCTGACATTGCCTTTGGCTTGATTTCCAGGACGGTTGCCAGAATGAAGGCAAACAGGGTGGTGGAACCGCAGAGTCTTGGCCTTCTGGGTAAACTCCGGGTCCTTGTCGGCCAGCTCCCGCAATCCCTGGTAAAATTCCCTGGCCTGGGCGTTTAGACGCTGTATTTGCGAAGGGCGGTGTTCGAGATCGAACACCATGGTATCCTAAATATCCGACCGGATCTTCAAGATGGTGGAGTTGAGACCCTCGGCGGTCTTTTCCACGGCCAAGTTTTGCTGGACAATCCGGTTCAATTCAGCGGCTGCCAGCGAATAATAGACCAGCGCGTAGCCGATCAGAGAAAGGAACAGGGCTGCTAAAAGCGCGGCCAGCCCCAAAATGCGGTTTCGCAGGCTCACGGCGGCCCCTTACAGTTGGTACCCCTAAGTACAGACGAGGCCTCGAAACTTGTCGAAAGAGTTTTCGCCGAGCTGTTAGGCGTCAAAGTACCGGTATCGTATTGCCATCAATCTCAACTCAGCGTCCATTCTTGACACTGCACCAATCCGTGCCTATGCTCTATGTTGTGAATCTATTCATTCATGAAATAACGAATTGCAATTCTCTTCTCACGGGCACGGCACCTGCCTGCCTGCCTGCCTGCCTGCCTGCCTGCCTGCCTGCCTGCCTGCCTGCCTGCCTGCCTGCCTAGTGTAGCGACAACCCGGCGCTGTCAAGCCACTACCTTCACCCAGCGAATTCAATTCTCACCTCGCCAAATACGGAGCCGTCCACCCCGTGCAACTCTGCCAGGCCACTGGAAAGGGGGTTTTGGGCGAATGATTTCGCCATCTGAACGCTGACAACACTATTAAGGAGAGAAGAATCCAATCATGGAAAACGACAGTCTGGACCGGCTCATCGAAGCCGGCTTTGTACAACAAAGTATCTGGGTGAGTTCGGGTACAGGAATCCAGTATCAACACGGACAGCCGGGAACCTGGCTAGAGGCCACACACGCGCTCTACGCGTTTTGTGTGGCGGGCACAGTGTGCTACATCGGCAAAACCTCGCGAAGCCTTCGCAGCCGTTTTGCCGGATATCAGTCGCCTGGGAATGGTCAGCAGACCAATCTGCGGGTCAATCAGAAGATACGCGAGGCCCTGAGCAATCAGCAAGAAGTCACGCTCTACACTTGGGTGCCCGAACCGGGCCTGCAGTGGGCTAGTTACGACATCGACTTGGCCGCCGGGCTTGAGAACAGCCTGATTGCCGCCTTCGAGCCCGAATGGAACCGGGCTGGTCGAAAGCTCCGGTCTGAGTCCGATTTTAATGAAGAGGTAGCCAGCCCCTCCGAAGGTCCCGATCCCGCCGCAGCGCCGTCCTTAGGAGCGTTTTCTCTTCACCTGGCGGATACCTACTACAACCTGGGCTACCTCAACCCCGGCGTTGAGGCGTCCGAACACCTCGGGCACCATGGAGACCCTGTCATACTTCAACTTGGTCTTGATGGCCCCCTGGTTCCAGCGAAGATCGATCGGAATGCAAATCGCAACAATAGCGTTCGAATCTACGGTGGAATGACCTTGGCGCGCTGGTTTCAAAACCATTTTAGCCCGGGAGGCCTCGTTGAGGCTGAAATCCTTCATACCTCGTTTATCTTAATAAAAGGAGCCAACGCATGAAAAAAATCAGGGGCCTATTCGTTTTCATTCTTACAGCATTATCGACGGGACTTTTCAGTTATCCTGGCTTCTCGCAAGGCCTGAATCTTGATGGAAGGTTTCAGATTTCAGATTTGAGCTATGAATTGGTTGGCGCTCCGCTCCAAGTTACTAGTACGGTGACGAAATTTAGTGCAACCGGGAGCCCCTATCCAGAGGTTCTCCTTGGAAGTGTTAGTCTAGATAGTGTCGGAACGATTACTCAGATGCGAGCTCTTGATGAGCCCGAGTTTGTGAACGAAAAAATCGGATATACTGAGGGGAGTTTTCTGTATCTGGTGAAGCCTAAGTTCTCTTCAGGAAAGCTCACTGTGGTAGATTATTTTTCTGATGAACAAGGGTCAGTCCTAGTATTCAAAAAAAAATATGACTATTTGCTTGATAGAATTTTTACACTTCGAGCATACCGAGGAGATGGTAGCCTCTCGGCGCAAGTGAGATACCAATATGATTTGCTCAATGGAAAATTAGTCGATGATGGTCATGGAACCCGGAAGTATGATTCGAAAGGCGGGTACTCTGTTACGACTGGAGATGTGCGTGAGCCCGACCATCGGGTGAGCGAATATGATTCGAAAGATCGCCTCATCAGATATAAGGTTTCAAGCTCCGAAGGGAAGGTGAGTGTCACGGAATACACGTACGGAACACACGGATACCTAACCGAAATTCTCTCTAAAACCAATGATGTTTTTGGGAATAGCAACAATAGCAAGAAGCTGGTGGCCTATGAGTTTGATTCCAGTGGAAACTGGATCAGGAAAACAACATCTCTTGTGAAAGAGGTGTTTGGCGAAGAAACACTGGTTCCACTTGAGCTCGTCACAAGGAAGGTCGCCTACACAGAGGCCGAAATCGCCTCTCAGGTGAATTCGGCTCCTAGCGAAAACATCGTGAGTCGCGTGTTTGTCTATAAACGCCCTGATGACCCCAAACGAGGGGTCTATTTTGTTAGGCAATCAGGTGATGGCGTGTTTGTGATGCCTTCGGACACTGAGATGCGCTACGTCGAGCTCACAAAACCGGGACGCTATGGAGTGTACACACTGCAATATGACGGTAGCCCAATGGATATTCGTGACGCTAAGTCAGGTCTGCCGATCGTCATTGATACCTCCACTCCTGGAAACTGGTTGCTTTATTATGGTACGAGCGGCACTGTCTTGTTTATGGGGCCTGCGGAAGGTGAGGCTTCGGCCGGCGTATATGTTGTTAATTCAGCGGACCGGTTTCCCCTGCAGGAAATCAAGTTCGTCACCGGTTCAGCGAACAGTACTACCTCCGCTCCGCTGTTTCCTAAACAGAGCGGTAAGCTTTCATTGCCGGTCGGTGATTACAAAATACAGTGGGATATTAATCCGAAGACGCCGGTTTCTGATAAGGAAGAACCCGCTCCCAGGATTTCCATGAGTTTGAAACCCACCCCAACCAGCAAATCAGTTGAAGGGAATAATGTGGTTAGAGATGCCTACGGTGAACCGCAAATTGTTAAACTTGGTCAGAAAGATCCAGTTTTTCTTCTCTTTACGGATGCTTCCGACGGGTTCTCAATAAACACTGGCGGAACGATGATGGTTCCGACGCTTGTTCCTTCGAAAGAGAAGCCAGACTCTCAAAAACTCTCGTTGATTTCCAGATCATTCAAGGCAAACTCGCTGGACCCGAGTCCAATAGGAACCTTTGTAAAAATGGAAATAAAGGTGCCGACGGAGAAGTAGGATCCTGCCAGCATCAAAAAGCTGAGAATGAAGTGAGCGCCACAGAATCCTGGGGCGCTTCAATCAGATTCAGGTTGATGCATCCCTCGCTTCTCTACTTCTATAGTGGGGGTCTCCTCATAGTCTTGAGGAGACTTATCGTCGGCGCCGCTCCTTGAACCTTGATTCCCACCCTGGGCGAAGTTGACGATGTCTTTATTCCTCTGAAACCGTAGATCCATTTTCAAGACAGGAATCCCCAGGCCCATGGGAGGCCTGGGGACGTTGCCCCATTTACCGATCGACTGCAGTCGGTTCAAAATTGAACCGCTGAGGTAGCAGAATGAACAAAGTGGTACGAGTCGAGCCTGGTGAGGGGTACTTGCTTAACGTTTGGTTCAGAGACGGAAAGCACGGTACCTTTGATGTTGAGCCCTATCTAGACATTGGGGTCTTTCGGCAGTTGAGAGATGTCAGCATTTTCCGATCGGCAAAAGTGGAATACGGAACCGTTGTCTGGCCAGGGGAAATCGATCTGGCCCCGGATACCATCGAGGCTGACTTGACCGAGGCCCTCTTTCCCTGAAGCAGAAGCTCCTTCTTTCCCGTCAGGGGAGTAAGGAGTACACTATGGATATGTCACGCATTCTGGCGACCAGCGATGTGGTCTTCAAATACCTGTTCGGTGCCAAGAGCAGCACCGAACTTCTGCGGGCTTTCGTGAATGCGGTTCAGCGTCACGCCGGCATGGAAGAATTTTCTTCCCTCGAGATCATCAACCCTATTGGCGAACGGGAGTACTACTCGGCCAAGCCCACCATTATTGACGTTAAGGCCAAGAGTCCTGATGGCACGGTGATCAATCTTGAGGTGCAGGTCCGAAGCCAGGCCGAGTACGGTGAGCGCAGCCTGTACTACTGGGCCAAGAGCTATTCCGAGCAAATCCTCGAAAGTGACAACTACAAGAAACTGATGCCTGTCGTCAGCGTCAGTGTGCTGAACTTCAATCTCTTTCCCGATCTTCTGCCCTATCACACCACGTTCCGGCTGATGGAGAAGGACCACCCCGAAGTCTGCCTGACCGACGATTGTGTCATGCATTATCTGGAACTGAGAAAATTACCGGAAGGGGAGTCGTCAGAACTCGCGGACTGGTTGTATGCTCTCAGGCACTTGGACGAACAGGAGGGACCGATGATTGTTCTCTTGAAGAAGAACCACAACCTGCAAGAACTGGCGTCTCGCTACCATCGGTTTGAAAAGGACTCCGAGGCACGCATGATTTACGAAGCCAGGATGAAGCAAATGCGCGACGAATCGACCTGGCTGGAAGAAGCGCAAGAGAAGGGGCTCACCGAGGGGCTAAAAAAAGGTTTGCAACAAGGGCTGGAGCAGGGTTTGCAGCAAGGGCTGGAACAAGCGAGAGCAGAACTAGAACGGGCGCAGGAGAGGGCCAAGACGGAAGAGCGTATCGGCATTGCCCGAAAAATGCGCGACGCGGGGGTTTCGCCGGAGCAGATTCTGGCGATCACCGGGCTTTCTAGCGTTACCGTTTGCGGATGCTGCTGAAGGCGTCCTTGCCGGCGTATTCGGCGGTTCCTTCCAGCTCTTCTTCAATGCGGATCAGCTGGTTGTACTTGGCAACACGGTCGGTGCGGCTCATGGAACCGGTCTTGATCTGTCCCATGCCCCAGGCAACGGCCAGGTCGGCAATGGTGGCGTCTTCGGTTTCACCCGAGCGGTGGCTGATGATCGAGGTGTAACCGGCCCGCTGGGCCATGGTGACGGCTTCGTAGGTTTCGGTCAGGGTGCCGATCTGGTTGACCTTCACGAGGATGGAGTTGCAAGCCTGCTTCTCGATGCCGGTGGCCAGGCGCTTGGGGTTGGTGACGAAGAAGTCATCGCCGACAATCTGGATCTTGTGACCCAGGGCTTTGGTGAACTTCGTGTAGCCTTCCCAGTCGTTCTGGTCCAGACCATCTTCAATGCTGATGATGGGGTACTTATCAACCCACTTGGTGTAGAGGGCAATCATCTCGTCGGCGGTGAACAGCTTGTCGGGGTTCGACTTCCAGAACTTGTAGCCCTTGCGGCCACCTTCGTCGAACAATTCGCTGCTGGCGCAGTCGAGCGCAATGCCAAAGTCTTTGCCGGGCTTGTAGCCGGCGGCTTCGATGGCCTTGACGCAGAACTCGAGAGCTTGTTCGTTGTCGATGTTGGGGGCAAAGCCGCCTTCGTCACCGACGTTGGTATTGTGACCAGCCTTCTTCAGCAGACCCTTGAGGGTGTGGAAGACTTCGGACACCATGCGCACGGCTTCCTTGATGCTTTCGGCACCGTAGGGAACCACCATGAATTCTTGCAGGTCGACCTTGTTGTCAGCATGCTTTCCGCCATTGATGATGTTGGCCATGGGGACAGGGAGCAGGGTGGTCTTCATCCCGCCGAGGTACTTGTACAGGGGAAGGCCCAGGCTGTCGGCAGCGGCTTTGGCCACGGCCATGGAAACGCCCAGAATGGCGTTGGCTCCCAGCTTTCCCTTGTTCTCGGTACCGTCGAGTTCGATGAGGGTGCGGTCCAGGGCTACCTGGTCCAGGGCATCCATCCCGATGATTTCGTCGGCGATGAGGGTATTCACGTTCTCAACGGCTTTGAGAACACCCTTGCCTTGAAAACGGGCTTTGTCGCCGTCGCGCAGTTCCACGGCTTCATGTTCGCCGGTGGAGGATCGTGGGGTTTCCACGGGAGTCAATAATCTCGCGGGCTCTGACCTCTTCAATGATGCTCATCACTCGCTCCTTGTATAAAGATTTATCAGCTTCATTTTCGTCGATTTAGGAGGTGGGGTCAAGGGCCCCCTCATGCTACAATACAGCTATGTCCCTGCCACTGACTTCTGCCTTGCTGGATCAGATCCTTTTTGCGATGGACGACCAGGAGAATTTCTCGGTTCTCAACCTGGCCACGCGGCAGGTGGAAACCTGTACCGACGAGAACGCCTGCGGGGACGGAACAGTGCTGCCCCTGCCGTCCTGGTCAAGCACCGACGGCTTCCGCATGATGCGCGAATTCTCGGAAGCCGTCCACAATCCCGTCATACAAGCCGAACTGCGGGCCATCCTCGACTCCGGCCATGGTGTGTTCAAACGGTTCAAGACCGTTCTCAAGCCCCGCGACCTGCTGTACAGCCAGTGGTTGCGGTTCAAGCGCCGGTTTATGGAAGAACAGGTTCGGCAATGGCTCGACCAGTGGCCCGAAGTGGTTTTCGAGGATCCGGCTGACCCTGCTTTCGGCGTCGAGTCAGCGGGTTTGCTGGCGGCCGATTTTCTGATCCGGGAGGGAACCGCTGGGGACGTCGAGGCGTGTCACGAGGCGGCTCAAGGGGTTTTTGGCGAAGCGGTGGGTACCGACTATGCCGAGTACTTCCGCCGTGGACGCCGTTTTTCCAGCGCTGACCGGTTCTGGCTGGCGGAAAACCCGCAGAGTGAATGGGCCGGTGTCATCTGGTGCCGGCCTTGGTCGCAGTCGATTGACGGGGTGCCGGTGGTGGACATTCTTCTGTGGTTTGTCGACCCCCACTACCGGGGTTTAGGGCTGGGATCGATGCTTCTGGAAACCCTGCGTTCGGGAGTGGGACCGGGTCCTACCCTGATGATGTCGACACCCACCTCGGACCGCAGACTCGATGGCCCTTTGGTCCGAACGGGATTTCAGGCCGGCGGCAAGTTCTGGGTCGCTTTGGGTGGTGAGCCGTAAACGAGGTTCAGTCGCGGCTGTAGGGTTCAGCTTTGATCAGAAGTTCCTGCCTCAGCGGTTCGTACTTTTCATGCTGACGGTCCAGGTCGGACATAACCTGATCAACCGTGAACTGCTTGGAATCTTCCCCCTCGGGGCAAGTTTCCTGAGCTCGCTTTCGGAACTCGGAACAATCCATCACGGGACTGACTCCATACAGGATGACATCGCGATGACATTGGTCGTCGATCATGTCTCCCGTAGTGGTTACGTGAAGGGTGTTGCCGTTGATGCTCATCAACACCATGGAATCAAAGCCCTTGATATAGCTGTCAATTTCTTTCACGCCCTTCTTGGTCTCGGGTCTGCCTGGGCGATAGCGCGTGCCTGCGGGGAATACGAGCACCAGTTTGCCGCTGGCTTTCGCCTTGGAAAGCGCTTTCATCGACGCCAAGTTGATCTTCTGGGCCCGTTTGAGTTCGGCTTCTTTTTCGGGACCGTCGGGTAGCGACTCGATGGAACGGGAGGGGTAAATGATGATGCGGTTAAAAGCTTCGGTAAAGGCGAGGACCACGGGGCTTTCCTCATTGAGCTTAAAACCGGCGATGGCCGTCAGGGCATCGACGATTTTCTCTCCCTCGGGCGTGGCCTTCTCGATCAGGTTGGTCATACACGGAAGGTCAAAGTTTGAGTAGTGCTCGCATAGGATCAGGCAGGACTTCCCTGTCTGGGCCTGCTGGAAAAGATCAACCAAATTCTCGATGCCTTGGACGGAACTTCCGGGCAGCATTAAATCTTCAACGATGCCGTAAAACAGGTGCCGATTGCCCGCATTTCCCTCTTGCCATACGTTTTCTTCGGTGATCACATGCTGCTTCTGGGAGTTCGCCATCATTTTCTGAATGATGGATCCATACCGTCCGGGGATCGAAATCATCGGGTTCTCCTGGGGCGAGAATAGGGAGCCATACCCGATTTGTCAAGGAAAGTCGTTCTGGAGCGGTTTTTTATCGGTTTCCCCTTGCCCAAAGGAAAAAGCGGGCCATATTATGAATTCAAATTTTTACAAAGGAGCCAAGAATGAAGAAAATTCTTGTGGCCTTCGCTGTGGCCGCTCTGATTCTTCCTTCCGCCGTCTTTGGTGCCAACACCAAGACCGATTTCAGCCTCGTCAACGGAGCCGAGCCCCAATCTCTAGACCCCCATTTGATTCAAGGTGTTCCAGAACATCGGATCTATGAGGCCATTTTCGAAGGTCTGGTCGTCTATGACAACAAGACCGCCGAAGCCAAGCCCGGCATTGCCGAGAGCTGGAAGGTAGAGAAGGACGGAAAGACCTACACGTTCAAACTGCGCAAGGCTGTCTGGTCCGATGGTACCCCCATCACCGCTCAAACCGTTGTCGATTCGTGGCTGCGCGAGCTTGACCCCAAGACCGCCGCACCCTATGCGTACATGCCCGCCGGGTTTATCGCCGGTGGTGCCGACTACAACGCAGAAAAGTCCGGTCCCGAAGGCGTTCAGATCAAGGCCATCGATGCCCAGACCTTCCAGGCGACCTTCAACGGTCCCCTGCCCACCATGTCGCTGCTGGCTCACTACAGCTTCGCCATTGTTCCCGTCCACGCCATCGCCAAGTTCGGGCAGGACTGGACCAAGCCTGAGAACTTCGTCGGCAACGGTCCCTACAAAATGGAAACCTGGGTTCCCCAGTCCAAGATCACCGTTGTACCCAATACCAAGTACTGGGACCAGAAGAGCATCAAGTTGACCAAGATCACCTTCCTGCCCATCGAAGACAACAACACGGCGTACAACATGTTCAAGAAGGGTGAAGTCGATTGGATCACTACGGTGCCCCTCGACCAGCTCGAAGATGCCCAGCTGCGCAAGGACTATCAGAACGACATCAACCTGGGTACCTACTACTATTCCTTGAACGTAACCAACCCCACCTTGAAAGATGTGAAGGTCCGCAAGGCCCTTGCCTTGGCCATTGACCGTGTATCTCTGGTCAAGCGTGTCACCAAGGGTGGCCAGCTCCCCGCCTACTCTTATAGCCCCAAGTTTGCTACCTACACTCCTCCCACCTACGCTGCCAAGGATGACATCAAGGCTGCCCAGAAGCTCCTCGCTGACGCCGGTTTCCCCGGTGGCAAGGACTTCCCCAAGATGACCATTCTGTACAACACTTCCGAAGGTCACAAGAAGATCGGTGAGTACATTCAGGACCAGTGGAAGAAAAACCTCGGCATTGAAGTTGACCTGAAGAACGAAGAGTGGAAGACCTTCCTGGAAGACCGCAACAACCACAACTTTGAAATTGCCCGCGCCGGCTGGCTGGGCGACTACAATGACCCCATGACCTTCTTGGACATGTGGATCACAACTTCGACGAACAACGATGCCGCTTGGTCGAACCCCAAGTACGACGAGTTGATTACCAAGGCCATGACCATGCAGGAAGGAAAGCCCCGCATGGATGTTCTGAAGCAGGCCGAGACCATCTTGATGGCCGAACTGCCCATCATCCCGATCTACTTCTACACGACCAACAACATGATCGACCTGAAGAAATGGGATGGTTGGTACGGTAACATCCTCGATATCCACAGCTGGAAGAACTTCGGACCCAAGAAGTAATTCGAGCGATCTGTTTTCTGGAAAAGGGGCCCTTCGGGGCCTCTTTTTTTTTGCTTTGGCAAGCCTTGACAAGGTATTTGTTAACTATACAATAGTTAAGTATGACAATAGAGGACAAACTGGAAATTCTAGGGAGCGCCGCCCGCTACGACGCCAGTTGCGCTTCGTCCGGTCCCGGGAATCCCGGAGTGTGTCACAGCTGGGCGGACGACGGCCGTTGCATCTCTTTGCTCAAGGTACTGTTCACAAACCACTGCTTGTACGACTGTGCGTACTGCGCCAACCGGCGCTCCAATGCCGTACCGCGGGCCGCTTTCACGGTAACGGAGGTTGTGGATCTCACCCTCGACTTTTACCGACGCAATTACATCGAGGGGTTGTTCCTCTCTTCCGGAGTGTTCCGAAGTCCCGACAATACCATGGAGGCCATGGTTGCGGTCGCGCGGTCACTTCGTCTAGAAAAAAGTTTTCGCGGGTATATTCACCTTAAGGCCATTCCCGGTGCCGATGCGAAGCTGGTCCGGGCAGCGGGACTCTACGCCGACCGGCTTAGCGTCAACATCGAACTGCCGTCTCGCAGTTCGCTCGAGGCCCTCGCCCCCGACAAAACCGCAGAATCGATCTTCCGGCCCATGCGGCAGATTGCCGGTGAGTCGACCAATTCGCTGGCGGTGGCGGCGCATCACCGGTCGCTGGTTCCGCGCTTTGCCCCTTCGGGCCAATCCACCCAGATGATCGTTGGGGCCAGTCCCGAAACTGACCTCGATATCCTGCGGCTTTCCTCCAAGCTGTATTCCTCATACGGCCTCAAGCGGGTGTACTACTCGGCCTACATTCCGGTGAATGACGACAAGCGGCTTCCTGCGCTTGTGGGGCCGCCCCTCAAGCGGGAACACCGGCTGTACCAGTCCGATTGGCTGTATCGGTTCTATGGATTCTCTCCCGACGAACTGCTGGATCCAGGGCGGCCCTACCTCGACGAGGAACTCGACCCCAAGGCTTCCTGGGCGCTCCGCCATCCCGAAGTGTTTCCTCTCGATATCAACCGGGCTTCAGGAGCGCTGCTGCTGCGTGTTCCCGGTCTGGGGCCGCGCAGCCAGGAAAAGATTCTGGCGGCACGGAGGGTGTCCCGGCTTCGAAGGCAGGATTTGAAGGCTATGGGTGCCGTGGTGAAAAAGGCCGAGCCTTTTCTGAGCTTTGATGGTGACTGGGCACCCGTACGGCCCACCAGTGAGGCTCTGCGGAACTTGTTGATTGACCCCTCCGCGCGCCGAAAAGACCCGGGTCAGGGAGAGCTGTTCGCATGACACTGGTATATCCACCCGCCGATTTTGAAGCGTTTTTAACGGCCATCCTCGAGACGTGGAAGATGCGTGCCCCCGAATGGGCCATTGTCGCAGAAACGGGGGATTGGTTCGGGCCAGAGGGTCCGCGCCGATCCATCAAGGCCGACCTGGAAGCAGCCCGTAGAATTGCCGAGGGTGTCGAAGCTCATGCAGGAAAGGAAGCCTGGCTGACCTTGACCTGGGCCTTCCGTCATTCTGACCGTGGAAAAGAGACGTTGTTGGCCGAGTACATCCGGCTGTGTGTCCGCCATGGTCCTCGAACCTTGCAGAGACTGGTCGATCCTGAGGTGCGTGAAACCGTACGGCGGGCCCGGGGGGTGAGGGCTGAAGCCCATCGGTTTTTGGGTTTGATCCGGTTTCAAGCGGTGGCCGACGGTTGGTATGCCCGCTTTGAACCCGATCACGACGTGCTGGGCATGCTGGTGGGGGCTTTCCACGACAGAATGGAAGGGGTCGACTGGATGTTGCATGACACAGAGCGTCAGAAGGCCTGGATCT
>JFJP01037363.1_pt1 | contig 30873 bp, 25 predicted proteins | sample 431651 | NCBI WGS metagenome assembly JFJP01 (sample SAMN02602958, study PRJNA72255) | Microbial mat metagenome, whole genome shotgun sequencing project. | biome: fresh water; feature: sink hole; material: water; isolation source: purple microbial (photo- and chemosynthetic) mats found in... | reverse complement strand
TTATTTCACTTCTTTTCATAAAATTCAGATTTGATATGTCTATATAAAACACAAACTTAACAAATAATACGGCATTTTCAAATAAATTTATCCCCTAAGAATAAAAAAGAAAGATTCAGGTTTGGTATTTATAAAAATATTATTTAGGTTTGTAAGAGGCAAAAGATTCTTTTAAATATAAATTTTTTATGGCAGAAATATTAGGTGAAATTGTTCAGGTTATTGGTCCGGTTATCGACGTAGCCTTTGAATCAAAGGGAAGCAAACTCCCAAATATCTATGATGCATTGGAAATAACCCGCGATAATGGCGATATACTTATTGTTGAATGTCAGCAGCATGTTGGCGAGAATACAGTTCGTACCATTGCAATGGACAGTACCGATGGTCTGCGAAGAGGAATGAAAGTTAAATCTACCGGTGCTTCTATTAAAATGCCAGTGGGCGACGCAGTTAGAGGTCGTTTACTTAATGTTATCGGTGATAGTATTGATGGTATTGGTAAAGTTGATAAAACCGGTGGTTATGAGGTGCATGCCAAACCACCTAAATTTGACCAATTGTCAACAGCCAGTGAAGTATTGTTTACGGGTATTAAGGTTATTGACTTGTTGGAGCCTTATGTTAAAGGTGGAAAAATTGGTTTGTTTGGTGGTGCCGGTGTTGGTAAAACGGTGCTAATCATGGAAATGATCAATAATATTGCTAAAAAATATTCTGGCTTATCAGTTTTTGCCGGTGTGGGTGAAAGAACCCGTGAAGGAAATGATTTGCTAAGAGAAATGATTGAGTCTGGTGTTATTCGATATGGTGAGGCTTTTAAAAAGTCAATGGAAGAAGGGGGCTGGGATTTAAGTCTTATAGATAAAGAAGAATTGGCCAAATCGCAGGCTACTTTAGTGTTTGGTCAGATGAATGAGCCACCCGGAGCCCGTGCAACGGTTGCTTTATCTGGATTGACGGTTGCTGAGGCCTTTCGTGATGGCGATGATGCTTCTGGAGGTCGTGATATATTGTTTTTTGTCGATAATATTTTCCGTTTTACTCAGGCTGGTTCTGAGGTTTCGGCTCTTTTGGGTCGTATGCCTTCGGCCGTAGGATATCAACCTACATTGGCTACCGAAATGGGCGTCATGCAGGAACGAATTACTTCTACCAAGCGTGGTTCTATTACATCTGTTCAGGCTATTTATGTACCTGCCGATGACCTTACCGATCCCGCTCCAGCTACTACTTTTGCTCACCTTGATGCTACTACAGTATTGAGCCGTAAAATTTCTGAGTTGGGTATTTATCCTGCTGTGGATCCTCTAGATTCTACCTCAAGAATTTTAACTCCCGAAGTAGTTGGAAAAGAACATTATGATACAGCTCAACGTGTTAAAATGCTCTTACAACGCTATAAAGAATTGCAAGACATTATCGCTATTTTGGGTATGGACGAGCTTTCTGAAGAAGATAAATTAGTTGTTCACCGTGCCCGCCGTGTTCAAAGATTCCTCTCTCAACCTTTCCACGTTGCGGAACAATTTACCGGATTAAAAGGAGTACTGGTAGGTATAGAAGATACTATAAAAGGTTTTAATATGATTATGGATGGTGTTACCGATAAATACCCTGAAGCCGCATTTAATTTGGTGGGAACTATCGAGGATGCTATTGCTAAGGGTGAAAAAATAATTTCAGAAGCTAAATAAATAAAGCATGGTGCTAGAAATATTAACACCCGAAAAGTCTGTTTATAGTGGAGAAGTTAATCTGGTTAGGGTTCCAGGTTCAAAGGGATCATTTGAAATCCTTAGGAATCATGCTCCTATTATTTCTACACTTGATCGCGGACAGATAAAGGTGATTCAATCAGATGGACAAAAAAAACTGTTTGATATTGATAAAGGTGTAGTTGAAGTGAATGATAACAAGATTATTCTATTAGTCGAGAATATTATATGATTCATGTTATATAAAAAATACCCGCATGGTTTTTTAATTAAATGATGCGGGTATTTTATTTTATGCTTGTTTGCCAAATAAACCAGGCTGTGCATCAAATAAGGTAGGATAATCATCATTGAACTTTTTCAAAATAGCAGTTATTATTGTCTCCCGCATGAATTTTGATTTATTCGCCACCTTATATTTCCTGCAATAAGAATCGATAGCCTTTAATTCAAGTGTATTAAATCGAAGACTTTGACGGTTACTCCGCTTTAAATCTTCTTCATTGAGCAATTTCGCTTTTTCCTTCACGTGAAAATAAATTAATTACTTGTGTAAAAGTATATATTGAGAGGATGAATTAAAATGTTAATAACTAAAAGATATTAACTTGTGATTGTTGATAAGATAATTTGTTTGATTTATGGCATTAGAATGATTGCAATAAGTTGATTCTTAGTATTTATTAATTATATTAACAATTATTGTTAACAAGCTTATTTTTTATAACTCGTTTGGCTGAGTTACCTTTGCTTCCTTTTTAAAATAAAGATGATTATTTACAATTGTATATTATTTATTTATAAGCTTTTAATTATTGGATTCGCGCCCTTTAATAAAAAAGCTCGGCTTTGGTTAAAGGGTCAATCGCATTCATCTATTAAGCAATTGAAGAAACCCATCGCAGAAGATATTATTGTTTGGTTTCATGCTTCATCATTAGGAGAATTTGAACAGGGAAGACCACTTATAGAAAAAATGAAGGAAGAAACCCCCAATGTTAAAATACTGCTGACTTTCTTTTCACCATCAGGATATGAAATTAGAAAAAATTACCCTAAGGCTGATTATATCGCTTACCTACCTCTCGATTCTGCTAACAATGCCAGCTATCTTATTGAAGTATTTCATCCTGTAGCTGCCATTTTTATTAAATATGAGTTCTGGTACCATTATATTAAAACATTACATAAACATAATATACCTGTTTATCTTGTGTCTGCAATATTTCGTCCAACTCAAATGTTTTTTAGTTGGTATGGAGGTTTTTATAGAAATATATTGCGAAGATTTAAACACGTGTTTGTTCAAAATCAAGAATCTTATACACTATTGCAAGGGATAAATGTCAATAATGTCAGTGTTACAGGTGATACACGTTTCGATAGAGTCTCTGATATTGCAGCTCAGGCAAAATCTATTTCTATTATCGATACATTTCTTTCAGGTCAACAGCTTTTTATTGCAGGAAGCACTTGGCCCGAAGATGAAGATATTATTTGTCGCTTCATTAATGAACAAGCACCTGCTGGATGGAAGTACATTATTGCCCCGCATGAAATAGCTTCTTCGCGAATTCAATCGCTGGTTACAAAAATTAAAAAACCAGTAGTGCTATTTTCTCAAGCATCACAAATAAATATTTCTGATTTTGATGTTTTGCTGATTGATAATATAGGATTGCTGTCATCTATTTATAAGTATGGTCAAATAGCTTATATTGGAGGAGGTTTTGGTAAAGGAATTCACAATACCCTTGAAGCCGCAGTGTTTGGAATGCCAGTTTTGTTTGGACCTAATTACCAGAAATTTGATGAGGCATGTGCTTTGGTAAATTTAAAAGCCGCATTGCCAATTCAGAACTATATAGAATTTCATAAATTAGTATTTCAATTACAGAGTAATAAAAATTTGTTGTACGATGCGGGGATTAATGCCGCTGAATTTGTAACAAAAAATAAAGGAGCCACGTTAAAAATTTTTAATGTTTTCAATCAAAATTTTTTATCGAAAATAAACCCTTGATATGCAATTAATATGAAATTACGATGCTTATATAATAATATGTTAATAAATATTTTCTGATAATCAATTGGTTATGAATTTATGTAGATTATTATTATCTATTGTTAATAAGTGTAAAGGAAAGTTGATAACTATGAACCTTTCATTTTGGTGCATGCTACCAATATGTATTAAATTGCAAGTATAAAATTTAAGATTAAAAGCAAAGTAGACTAATTTATATAAACAAGGGCAACAATGCAAACTGAACAAATAGGAACCAAAATTATCGAAAATACGGAATCAAAAATAGAGATGCCAAAAAAAGAAGTGAAGAAGGAAATGACTTATTCTTTTGAAGAAGCTTACAGATCATCATTGGAATATTTTAAAGGCGATGAACTGGCTGCAAAAGTTTGGGTAAACAAGTATGCATTAAAAGATTCATACGGAAATATTTATGAAAAAAATCCTGATGATATGCACCACAGGATTGCTCGAGAATTAGCCCGCATTGAAAAGCGTTATGTTAATCCGCTTTCAGAAGAAGAGATTTATGATTTATTGAAAGAATTCAAATACATTGTACCGCAGGGAAGTCCGATGACCGGAATAGGAAACTATTTTCAGGTAGCTTCTTTGTCGAATTGCTTCGTTATTGGAAATGGAGCCGATTCTTATGGTGGCATCATGAAAACAGATCAGGAACAGGTACAACTTATGAAGCGCAGGGGTGGAGTAGGACATGACTTATCGCATGTACGCCCTTCAGGAAGCCCGGTTTTAAACAGTGCTCTCACTTCTACCGGAGTAGTACCTTTTATGGAACGATTCTCTAATTCAACCCGCGAAGTTGCTCAGGATGGAAGACGTGGTGCTCTTATGTTGAGTATTGCTATTGCGCATCCCGATGCTGAAAAATTTATTGATGCAAAAATGGAATCGGGAAAAGTTACCGGAGCCAATGTATCCGTAAAAATTGATCATGCATTTATGCAAGCTGTTATCAATAATACCAGTTATGTACAAAAGTATCCTGTAGATAGCGATAAACCAACTTTTACCCGCGAAATAAATGCACGTGATTTATGGAATAAAATTATTCATAATGCGTGGAAATCTGCCGAACCTGGTATTTTATTTTGGGATACTATTGCTGCTGAAGCCGTTCCAGATTGTTATGCCGATCAAGGCTTTAAAACCGTATCTACCAATCCGTGCGGGGAAATTCCTCTCTGTCCATATGATAGTTGTCGCTTATTAGCCATTAATTTATATAGCTATGTAGAAAATCCTTTTACGCCGGAAGCTAAGTTCAATTTTGCTTTGTTTAAAAAACATGCAGCTTATGCACAGCGTATCATGGATGATATTATTGATTTGGAACTCGAAAAGGTTGAAGCTATTTTGTTAAAAATAGATAAAGACCCGGAAGCAGAAGAAATTAAGCGCATAGAGAAAAAACTTTGGGAAAATATCCGCATTAAGGCTCAACAGGGTCGCCGTACAGGTATTGGAATTACTGCTGAAGGTGATATGCTTGCTGGATTAAATATCCGATATGGTAGTGACGATGGAGTTGATTTTTCTACAGAGGTACATAAAACACTTGCACTTGCTGTTTATCGTTCGTCTGTTGAATTGGCCAAAGACCGTGGCGCTTTTCCTATTTTCAATGCACAATTAGAAAAAGACAATCCTTTTATTAATCGCTTGCGCCGCGAAGATGAGCAAATGTATCAGGACATGCTTAAATATGGTCGTCGCAATATTGCACTTCTTACCATTGCGCCCACTGGAACTACCAGTCTGATGACCCAAACAACTTCAGGCATAGAGCCTGTATTTCTCCCCGTTTATAAACGCCGAAGAAAAGTAAATCCTAATGATAAAGATGTTAATATTTCTTTTGTTGATGAAGTAGGCGATTCTTGGGAAGAGTTTAATGTATTTCATCATAAATTTATTACTTGGCTAGAGATTAATGGCTATACATATCAAGAGGTGAAGAATTATTCTGATGAATTGCTTCAGGAATTGATCAAAAAATCACCTTATTATAAAGCTACATCAAATGACGTAGATTGGGTAAATAAAGTGAAAATGCAAGGCGACATTCAAAAATGGGTGGATCATTCCATTAGTGTTACCATTAATTTACCCGAAAGTGTAAAAGAAGAAATGGTAGCCGATATTTATATCAATGCATGGAAAAGCGGTTGTAAAGGTGTTACCGTTTATCGCGATGGTTCAAGATCGGGCGTTCTGATTTCAAATAAAAAAGAAAAAAAGAATGATGCTGGTGACTCAACTGGTGGCCTTCAAGAAAGAGAACCCTTAAAGCGCCCTAAAACTTTAGATTGCGATATCTTGCGCTTTAAGAATAACAATGAAGAATGGATCGCTTTCATCGGTGTTGTAGAAGACAGACCCTATGAAATATTTACTGGTATAATGGATGAGGAAATATATCCTATTCCTAAATCAATAACCAAAGGTAAAATTATAAAGAATAAAGATGAGGACGGTAGTACCCGATACGATTTTCAATATGTAGATAAATACGGATATAAAAATACACTGGGCGGACTATCGCACCAATTCAATAAAGAGTATTGGAATTATGCTAAATTGATCTCTAGCGTGCTAAGATATGGTATGCCCATTCCCGATGTGGTTAGTTTGGTTGCTTCACTTCAGTTAGACAGCGAGGCCATAAATACATGGAAAAACGGTGTAGAGCGTGCGTTAAAGAAATATATTCCTGATGGAACTAAGGCTAAGTCTGCTACCAAATGTTCTAGTTGTGGATCTACCGGAACATTAGTCTATCAGGAAGGATGCTTGACTTGTACTTCTTGTGGTCATTCTAAATGCGGATAATTTATTTCGTTCTTATAAGCAATATTTTCGCGAAACCCGGCATTTATAGCCGGGTTTTATTATTTTTGTGTTATGAGAATGCTATTGTTAATAAGCTTTTTGTTTTTACCCGCTTACTTGATTAGCCAATCGGTTTCTGTTTTCCCTAAAAAAGAGCTTTACTGCACTGATGACACCATTACCATTGTTTCAGATAAAAAAGGTTCATCGTATATTTGGAATGTCAGCTCCTATAGTGGACCAGTACTTTTTCCTGATAGTTTAAAAGTCTTATACCCTAAAGCGGCTCGTTTTGGAAGTGAAACAATTAGCGACAGCCTTGTTTTTATCAATAAAGTACCTGGAGTTGTAAAGTTCTACGTTACCATTGATACCGATTCAATTATTTTACTCAGTAAGTTTACTTTAAAATGGATACAACAGGTTCCAGCATGGTGCTCTGTTTGCGCCAATGCAAATTCCTATAATTTGAATGAATGTAGCTATGTAGCAATCAATCCGCCATATATCGATTATAAAGGAGATACTCTATTCTCCGATGTCCTCAACACTTCTTATCTGACAGCTTTAAAATCTAATCAATACTACACATTCAAAACCCTTTATACCTGCTATAATGATACATTGTCTTTTCACGTTTATATTGATTCGGTTCCAAAAACCGATCGCGATACTTCTATAGCTGTATGTTTAACTAACGATGCATTTAGTTTGAATACCCTATTAAGTAAGAGTGCCTTAACAGACGGAATCTGGAAGAATGAAGCCAAACAAGAAGTAGATACACTCTTTTTACCTTTAAAAACGGAAGGGGGGAATTTTACTTATTCCAAATCATTTCCTACTCGATATAAAACATTGGCCTATCCACCTGTAATATCTTATTGCAGTTCTTTAGCCAATTATTATATCCAGGTAAATGATTGCGGGGTTTCAAAAGTAGCTATTAGTGTTTATTTGTATGGCAGGTTTGAAGTTTTACCTGGCACTCATGTTAGCTTAGAGAATAAGGAAAGTCATGTTTTATATGAAATGTTATCTGATTCATTCGGAATGTCGCGTTTTACAATACCTTATGGCTCATACTTGCTGCGTTTATTTACAAGAGATTCTGTTTTTACTGCTTATGATGTAGAGGTATACCAAGCATCAAAAAATTTGATAGTTTTTGTTTATAACAATCTGATGGTGTCAAATACAGAGCAAATAAAAGTGTATCCCAATCCAGCGATTGATTTTTTAATTATAGATAGTGAAATAGAAAAGTCATTTGATTATGCCATTTTCGATTTGCAAGGAAGACAAGTCAGATATGGATCATCAGTTTCCAATACTATAGTAGATTTGAAAGAATTGGCGTGCGGGATGTATACATTAAAAATATTAATTGATGATCAAATACTAATTAAAGTTATTTGGAAAAATAATGAGTAATGAGAGTAATAGCTTTCTATCCCACGCCCAACCCAATTATTCATTTCAAAAAGGAATTAGAAGAATATAGTACCTCTAAAGGAGCTATTCAGTTTCCTAATAACAAACCTTTACCTTTGAACTTAATAAAGAAAATAGTGTTATTTCGTTTAAACGAGGATAAAGTATTATGAAGAAAGAAATTCTACCTGGCGTTTTGCACGAAGTGTCTAAGGATATTGAAGAAGCATTGAAAGCAGATACGGATATTCTTGATAAATGGAACAAGCTAACACCTATTCAACGAAACGAATGGATCTGCTGGGTTACTATTGTCAAAAAATCAGAAACCAGAGCAGAGCATATTCAGCGCATGATTCAAGAAATAAATGAAGGGAAGCGGCAACCATGCTGTTGGCCGGGCTGTCCGCATCGCAGACCTTCTGCACAAAAGTGGTTTAAAAAAGTTGAAATATAAAATATCGTTTTCTCTATTATTATTAAACAAACAGAATTTCAACTTCTTCTCCTTTTTGATTAAGTTTAAAATTACCCTTATTAATTATTTCGCATTGTTTCTTTGATGCAATGAAAGATAAATTATTGAATATTTTTTTCTTTTCTTCCGCTAGGCAATCAACGTGAAAATAACAAAATAACACTTTTGATTCAGCATCGGTAAATTGAATAATAAAGGCTGTATGATCAGGAAATACCAAATCATCATAAGCGTATGAAATATCTATATTTGTAGCTTCTTTTACAATTACACGCACTTTTTCTAAATCTCTATAACTCATATTTATTTTTTTTTAGAATACAATCATCCACATCTTTAATTGCTGATAATGCTCTGCCAATTCATATGTTTGGCATTTAAACAAATTCATATTTATGGCATTTTCAAACTCATCTAAATTAAAATCTAGTGTTTCTAATAATAGTTCTTTTGTTTTATAATTATTGCATTCTTCTCTGAATGCTGGTTCTTTGATCATGCGATCAACAAAACTAAGCGCATTTCTAAGTGGCATACTATTTTATCTTAAACATTATTAAATACATTTTCCTTAACTGATATTATAAATCCATGCTCATAAAAATGATGATGATTTAAATACAATAATCATGCAAATATGTATAAGTATATGTATTATAGTTGATTCGTTTGATTTCTCTTTCCTGTTATCCTACATTTATGTAACAAAAAGTTCGAGTAATTACCGATTGGTAAAATATAGCTAATACTGGGATCTCTTTTTTACAGCATCGCAAATCATTTTTTTCAGCGTTTCTTATTGATATGCTTTTTTTGTTCTAAATATTACTCCTAATTTCTTAATACATTATAATTACTCGTATCTTTGAACAATGAAATGTTTGATTTAATTTAGTCCATTCAAAAACCAATTAAGATGGCAATCATAATCGCTATAAAGCACAATACATATTACCAGTATGATAAGTTGATAAATATGGGTCCCCATGTTATTCGCTTAAAACCTGCCCCGCACAGCCGTACAAGAATACACTCTTATTCACTTAAAATTGAGCCAAAAGAGCATTTTATTAATTGGCAGCAAGATTCATTTGGAAATTATTTGGCTCGAGTGGTAATGCACGATAAAGTTAAAGAATTTAAGGTTGAAGTGGAGCTTGTTGCTGAAATGACAGTTATAAACCCATTCGATTTTTTTGTTGAAGAGTATGCTAATAAATTCCCATTTCAATATGAATTACAAGATAAAAAAGAGCTAACCCCATATTTTGAGAAAGTTGAAAATGGTGCTCTTTTGATGGAATGGATTAAAAAAGTGGAGCGTTTTAAGGATATTAATATTGTTGATTTTTTAGTTGCAGTTAACAGAGAATTATACAATGAATTAGAATATACGGTTAGATTGGAGCCCGGAGTTTATACATGCGAAGAATCTTTGCAAAAAAAGTTATGTTCTTGTCGCGATTCAGCTTGGCTATTGGTTCAAACTATGAGGCATCTCGGTTTGGCTGCTCGTTTTGTTTCAGGATATTTAGTGCAATTAAAGGCCGATCAGAAAGCGATTGATGGTCCTTCGGGAGCAGAAAATGATTTCACTGATTTGCATGCCTGGTGCGAAGTATATATTCCTGGTGCCGGCTGGATTGGTCTTGATCCCACTTCTGGTTTATTGGCTGGAGAGGGCCATATTCCATTGTGTTGCACTCCCGCACCATCTACAGCTGCTCCAATTTCAGGAGTACTTGATAAATGTGAGGTGCAGTTATTTCATAGCAATGAGGTATATCGAATTCATGAAGATCCTAGAGTGACAAAACCGTATAGCGATTTTCAATGGGCCGAAATTATGGGCTTGGGCGATAGGGTAGAACAGAAATTGAATGATGGAGACGTGCGATTGACCATGGGAGGCGAACCTACTTTTGTTTCTATTGACGATATGGAGTCTGCTCAATGGAATACCGATGCTGATGGAACTAAAAAGAGAGAACTTGCCAATATTCTTTTGCATAATCTAAGTGAAGAATTTGCTAAGAATGCTTTGTTTCATTACGGGCAAGGAAAATGGTATCCCGGTGAACCTACACCTAGGTGGCAAATGGCTCTTTATTGGAGAAAAGACGGTATGCCTTTATGGAAAAATAAGGAGCTGATGGCTGATTTTAATAAAAAATCAGATCACACTTTTCAAGATGCTGAAAAGTTTATGAATCTTCTAACAAAGAAGTTGGGTGTTGCTGTTGAAAATATCATTCCTGGCTACGAAGATTCATTTTATTATCTTTGGACAGAGCGTAAACTCCCTGTAAATCTTGATCCACTTAACATAAATCTAAAAGATACTCTTGAACGAAAAACACTCATGCAACAATTAGATCGTGGCTTAGAAAATCCCGCATGTTTTGTTTTACCTATTCAATGGGCGTATAAAAAAAACGGATGGATCAGTTGCCCTTGGGAGTTTCGAGGTGGAAAAATGTTTCTCATTCCAGGTAATTCACAAACAGGCTACCGACTTCCGCTCGAATCTTTGCCATTTATTCCTGAATCTAAACGACCTAAGTCCATTGAACGCAGTTTGTTTGAAGAAACTTTGCCTTTAGGAGATTTCCATCAAATGGTATTTGAACGTGCAAATTCTGTTCCCGATTATTCTATTCCGGAAGAATTATTGTTCCCAAAAGAGTTTGTATCAGAAGTGAATAATGATGAAAAGAAAAACAAGAAAAATTACCTTCCTTTTCAGGAAAAAAAAGAAATAACTGAGGAATATAAGCCTCTTTATGATGCTTTTACCATAAAAACAGCTATGCTCTCAGAAATTAGAGATGGGAAAATACATCTCTTTTTACCTCCTGTAGATATGATAGAGCATTATCTTGATCTTTTAGCTGCTATTGAATTAACTGCTGAAGAGTTGCAAATACCTGTGGTAATTGAAGGTTATGCTCCTCCAAAAGATAACCGTATTGAAAAACTTATGGTAACACCTGATCCCGGAGTTATTGAAGTGAATATCCAGCCGGCAAAGTCATGGCAAGAAGTAGTAAAAAATTATAATAAACTTTTTGAAGCAGCATTTGAAAGCCGCTTAGGATCTGAAAAATTTATGCTTGATGGAAAGCATACTGGAACCGGTGGAGGGAACCATATTACCATTGGTGGTGAAACTCCTTCTGATTCTCCATTGTTGCGCAGACCTGATTTATTACGTAGTATGATTATTTTCTGGCAGCATCATCCCGGATTATCTTATTTATTTTCAACGGCATTTATTGGTCCAACCAGTCAGGCACCTAGGGTTGATGAAGGACGACAGGAAATGTTATATGAACTGGAAATTGCTTTTGCGCAAATACCCGATAAGAACAATGGAGAACTTCCTTTTTGGTTGGTTGACCGATTGTTCCGAAATCTGCTCATCGATCTTACCGGTAATACTCATCGTGCCGAATTTTGCATTGATAAATTGTATTCACCCAATTCTTCTTCTGGTAGATTGGGAATTTTAGAATTACGCGGTTTTGATATGCCGCCCAATAAACAAATGTGTCTGGTCGAACTCCTTTTAATCAGAACACTTGTTTCATGGTTTTGGGAAAAACCATACAATGGCAAATTAGTACGTTGGGGAACGGAATTGCATGACAAATTTATGAGCCATCATTTTGTCCGCGAAGACCTGAAAGACGTGGTTGGACAATTAAATGATGCGGGCTATAATTTTGATCTCAATTGGTTAGAACCCTTTTTTGAATTTCGCTTTCCTCATATTGGCAGGGTAAAATTTAAGGATGTGGAATTAAGTCTGCGTTCGGCCATTGAGCCATGGAATGTATTAGGGGAAGAAATGTCAAGTTCGGGAACAGCTCGTTTTGTTGATTCATCACTGGAACGTATAGAGGTAAAAGCTATTGGTCTAACCAGTGATCGTTATGCTATATTGTGCAATGGTATGCGCATACCTATGGTAAATACCGGTACAAAAGGAGAATATGTAGCCTCAGTAAGATATCGTGCATGGCAGCCTCCATCAGCATTACATCCTAATTTAGGAATTGATACGCCTTTGGTTTTCGATATCTTCGATTTTTGGACTGGTAAATCAGTTGCGGGGTGCACTTATCATGTGTTCCATCCGGGAGGAAGGGCATACAACACCTTCCCCGTAAATAGCTTTGAAGCTGAAGGGCGAAGGGTTTCACGTTTCTACAATGAAAACCATAGTCAGGGAGTGTATACACCCAAAGAAGAAATAAGCAATGAAACGCGAAGATATATCATCGAAAAAGAACTTGAAACTAATGAACGAGTTGTAATTACTCCTAAATTAATTGAACCTGATCCTGAATACCCGCATACCTTCGATTTACGTAAAATTAAACTGAGGCATTAATTATTCAATCATCATAATGCAAAAAATCGGGTAGATTGTTAGCTGCGTCTACTAACATTTTATTCCATTGCTGGGCTATTTCTTTTAAGTCAAGCTCTGTCTTTCGCAATTCATTAATTTGAAACGTGCCGTTGCGGTACAACGCAAAGTCCAACGGAAAATCAACATCGCTAGCATTTTTATACGTGGCGTCAAAAGACAAATAGGCAGCCTTTATGGCTAAATCGAAAGTGATATTTTCGTTCATCAATCTCCGCAATATGGGTTTTCCAAAAGCTGTATTTCCAATAATTGTATATGGCGATTCATCTGATGATTCTACCCAGTTGCCTTCAGGAAAAACTAGAAATACTGTTGATTGCTTATCTTTAGAGCATTGGCCTCCAATAATAAAATGGGCATCAAAAATAAATTTACTTGCCTGCAACTCTTCCATATCTTCTGCACGTGCTTGCTTTAAAGCTTTGCCAACTAAATTTGCAACTTTGTATAATCTGTCACAAGTTGTATTTGATAAATCTTCTTCAATAAGATGGATAACTTTATCGCGAATAGAGCGGAGCCCCGATGACATGATAAAAAAAGAATTCGCTCCATCCTGAAAAGTTTTTATTTTTTTAGAAGTCGAAACACCCAAGCCACTACTTATGCGGGTATCAGAGAGGGCTACAACCCCCGTTTTACTTTTTATTGCTACACAAAATGTCATAATTATTGATTTAATATGGTTACAGAATGAATACTTCTTTGCAATCCTGATGAATCAAGTACACCTATTATTGGACTGCAGTCACAATAATCAGTACCATGAGCAATTTTAATATAATGATGATCGGCCAGCAAATTATTTGTTGCATCGAGACCTACCCAACCTAAATCAGGAACATAAGCCTCAACCCATGCATGAAGTTGACTGGTACCCTTAAATCCAACTCCTTGGTTTAAATAACCACTAACATACCGGGCAGGAATTTTGTTTAGTCGACATATTGAAATAAATAAATGGGCATAATCCTGACATACGCCTTTTCTTATTTTCAAAACTTCTTCAACAGTTGTATTTATATTGGTGCTTTCTGGAGAATATTCCAATAAATTATAAATGTAATTGTTTAATTGTAACAAATAATCGAATACCTGAATTTCATTTGAGTAACAAGGAAAGGTGCAATTCAATATGGCTGGCAATTGAGTGAGTTTTGTTTGCGATAAATACCGATGATTATCTATCTGAAAATTGATAGAGTAAAGCATTTCAAATTCACTATAAGGTAACAACGGACTAACGTAAAATGGATTCATTAATGGTTTTATAACTTTTGCCTCTAATCTAAAATGGAATTCATTGAATGCTTCTCTAACATTATAGGATAGAGTATTAAAACCAAATATGTTTTTTGAAGTGTGCATTTCTTTATTACCAGAACAAAAATATTTTACCTCTTTTACATGTTGCCAGTCATTGATGCAAGGTATTACCAATAATTGATAATAAGCACTTCTAACAGGCTTCTCATACCTATTTTCTATTATATATTCTATATTGTACTCTTCCATTAAAATGAAAGGTATTTCATCTCAAAGTCCTCACTAATTTCTAAAACTTTTGCCTGAGTATTATTTAATAAACCGTAAATATCGTCTTTAAATTCATCGAAGGAAAGATAATCATATTGCCCGCATAGTTTGTTTATTTTATAACTTATTGTATTAATATCATGGTTTTCATTGCGACTAATATTTTTCTCATATCTTTTTAATCCTCTTAACGAAAAGCTAATAGAACGGGGACAGTTAGGGTTAACAATTAAAAACTCTAGCACCTGCTCCCGATTAGGAATATTACGGTAGAATTTTCGGTTCATATCAAAAGACTCCACACATTTTAAAAGATTTGTCCATTCAAAACTCAATTCGGTTACTGTATGGCCAGCTTGCTCAATTTTATATATATCGTGCAGCTTCGAATTTATTATGCGAATTATTTGAATAGCTCGTTCTATATGCATTCCAATTAAAATTATTGCGTATTCACCATCGTGCAGCAAGGTACCAAAAATTTTACTAGTAACAATAGATGTTTGGTCCGAAACCATTTGAGTAAAATCATAAAACCCAGTGGTTAAATAAGTTTCTTGTGGGTAATTGGTTACCAAATGATAATATTTATTTATTGCCTCCCAAAGATCTGTTGAAATAGCATTTCGGGCTCCTCTTGCATTTTCTCGGGCAGAGGTAATATTGCTAATTATTGAATTGCTGTTTTGTGCATCCAAACCTATTTTATACAATACGTCCTTCTCATTTATTTGCTCCATATCAAAAATACCCGCCATATAGAGGATTGATTCAAGCACGAAATTCCTATCAAAAGTTTTTAAGATGGGTGCATCCAACGATGAAAAATAGCTAGCCTTGCTATAACGTGCCAAATGGTCAGCTCTTTCTATATAACGCCCCATCCAATATAAGTTATTCGCTACTCTTGATAACATAAATTCGTATTTTGTAAATAATATCAATTATTCCAGCACCCAAGTGTCTTTCGACCCTCCTCCTTGAGAAGAATTTACAATCAGATTCCCTCTCCTTAGAGCTACCCTAGTGAGCCCCCCTTTTAAAATATATTCAGTATTCTTGCCCATCAAACAAAACGTTCTTAAGTCGATATGGCGCGGTTCAAATTCCTTTGTTTCTTCAATAAAAGTTGGATGCACCGAAAGACTCATGATTGGCTGTGCAATGTATTTGCGGGGATTCGATTTGATCTTGACTTTCACTTCTTCAATTTCTTCTTTACTTAAAGTGGTGCCTATACTTATACCATATCCACCCGATTCATCAACTGGTTTTACTACAAGTTTATCAATATTTTCCAAAACATATTTATTTTCCGATGGATCTTCGCAATGGTATGTATGAACATTATTTAGTATTGGTTCTTCATGAAGATAATATTTTATTATACTTGGAACATAATGATAAACAGCTTTATCATCGGCAACCCCTGTGCCGGGTGCGTTTGCCAATGTAACATTTCCTGCTCTGTAAGCATTCATTAATCCCGGAACTCCTAGCATAGAATCTTTCCTAAAGCAAAGTGGGTCTATAAATTCATCATCAACCCTGCGATAAATAACATCAACTTTAATAGGGCCGTGTATGGTTTTCATGTATACAAAATCTTTTTCAACATATAAATCTCTACCTTCAACTAATGGGATACCCATTTTTAATGCCAAAAATGAATGTTCGAAATAAGCCGAATTATACATGCCCGGGGTAACTATTACAACTGTTGGCACATCTACATTTTTGGGCTTTACCGTTTTTAATACTTCAAGCAATTGTTCCGGATATTGGTACACGTTTTTAGATTTCAATTTATTGAATAAATCGAATAGTGATTTTTTTAATGCCATCCTATTTGATAATACATAACTAACACCTGACGGACATCTTAAATTATCTTCCAGAATATAATACTCCCCGTCAATATGTTTTATCAAATCAGTGCCCGATATATGGGTATATATTCCTCCTACTGGCGAAAAACCGTCCATCTCCTTTAAATAGTTCTTCGACGAAAAAATGAGTTCAGCGGGTACCACTTTATCTTTCAATATCATTTTTTTGTGATAAATATCATCCAAAAACAGATTGATAGCAATGTTGCGTTGAATAATCCCCTTCTCTAATTTTGTCCATTCTTCATTTGATATAATTCTAGGAAACAGATCAAAAGGAAAAATTCTTTCGTCCGGCTTCTTTTCATCAGAATACACAGCAAAAGTAATACCTTGGTTAAAAAAAGCCGTTTTTACTTCATTGTTTATACGCTCAAAATCAGAAATACTAAGTTGATTAAAACATTCAACAATTGGTTGATAATGAGATTTTGGTTCATTTATCCTCTTAAATACTTCATCATAGTGCGAATTTCCCAACTTGTAGGTATTCATCAAACCTGTAGCTTGCATTTCCATATCAAAAGTTTTATAATAAACAGCTTTTTGTTGCAAAAGAAATAATTATCGAATTGTAATGTATTAAATTGTTACAAATATAACACAATTTTGATTAAATTGTTAATTTTTACCCCAGTTTTTTTATTTTTAATTGCATCCTCTTCATTATAAAACCATGTCTATTTTTTGGATGGCTTTTTGTATTATATTTGCATGTATACTATTTCAAATTTTACAACATGTTGATACGGCTAAAACTATTACTTTTTCTTTATTGTGCTTTTGGGGTTTTAAATATGAATGCACAATCCGATACCATTAATATTACCGATTCTCGTGGATGGAAACAGGGCTTCTGGAAAGCTACTTACCCAAATGGCAAATTAAAATATGAGGCCTGGTTTAAAGACAATAAACCAAATGGTATCATGAAACGTTATCATGATGATGGTTCTTTAATGGCCGAAATTAATCATTTGAATAAATCAGATGTTTCATTAGCTCGCTTGTTTTACAATAATGGAAAACTTGCTGCGGAAGGTAAATACATAGGCAATCTTAAAGATAGTATATGGCGATATTATTCTTATTATGGCGATTATACCACCCACACAGAGGGTTATAATTTGGGTGTGAAAAATGGTACGTGGACTAAATATTATAAATCAGGCGAATTATTAGAAGAATTAAATTACCAAAGTAATGAATTGCAGGGCGAATGGAAGCAGTATTACGAAAATAAGGTTTTGAAGCTTACCGCCTCTTATGTTGATGATAAAAGAACGGGTACTTTTATCACTTATTATCCCAATGGAATTGTTGAAACCTTAGGAGCGTTTAAAAATAATTTGATGGAGGGAAAATGGTTTTATTATGATGAAAATGGTATAGTTAAATATACTATTGAATACAAAGAAGGTAAACCGCTAGATACAACCGCAATTGAAAAGAAAGATAAAGAATTTTTCGATATGATTGAAAAGAGTAAAGGCAAGTTTCCCGAGCCTTCTTTTGATGAAATTATGCCCCGGTAATGAGAAATATTTTATTTATAAGTATTCTATTTTTTTATTCATTTACGACGAGTTACGCTCAAATGGCTCCCGGTAAGTATTTTTTTGAATTTACTGATAAGAGAAAAACTACTTTCTCTATCGATAGGCCTGATTCATTTCTATCCGAAAAAACTATTCAACGGCGAATAAGAAATAATATTCCTATTGATTCAACTGATTTGCCTGTTGCTGCTGCTTATATTGATTCCTTGTACGCCCACCAATGGAAAATCATCTATCCTTTAAAATGGTTTAATGGCGTGGTAATTCAGTTAAGCGATTCGCTAGATACGAATGTAAAAACACAGTTCCCTTTTGTGAAAAATGTGATCAAACTATCCGGTCATGGCTTAGGTAATACAAAATCGCATGGTGTCTCAGAATCTTGTCCCCCCACTTTGCAATATGGTTTGGCGTATACTCAAATTTCTCGTATTAAAGGTCATTGTTTGCATAACTCAGGATTTAAGGGCAAAGGTATTTCTATTGCGGTTTTTGATGCGGGATTTAATGGTGCCGATACCATTCTTGCTTTTAAAGAAATGCGCGAAAGTAATCGCTTATTAACAATTAAAGACTTTGTTGCTGATAACCTTATTAAAACAATGAATTCGTCACATCATGGTACCCAAGTTCTTTCTCTCATGACAGCTTCACTTCATGATGAATTAATAGGTACCGCTCCCGAAGCTAATTACTTGTTGTTTCGTACTGAAGATACAGAATCTGAATATCTAATTGAGGAATACAATTGGGCTGCTGCTGCTGAGTATTGTGATAGTATGGGTATTGAAATCATCAATTCTTCATTAGGTTATAGTAGGTTCGATGATTCGGCAATGAATCATTCGTATACCGATTTAGATGGTAATACCGCACCCGTTTCTATTGCCGCAGGAATGGCTGCTTCAAAAGGAATATTAGTGGTTGTAAGTGCGGGAAATGAAGGCAATAAATCATGGCGCTATATTACTGCCCCTGCCGATGCAAAAAATATTATTACTGTGGGTGCAGTTGATAGCAGTGGAATACGCACTACATTCAGTTCTATCGGTCCTTCTGCTGATAGGCGAATCAAACCAGAAATTGTGGCCCAAGGTTCTCAAGTATGGGTGCAATATGGTAATGGTATTTCATATCAGGGAAGCGGAACATCCTTTTCTGCTCCCATCATCTCAGGTATGGCTGCCTGTTTATGGCAAGCATTTCCCGAAGCGTCTAATTTAAAGATAAAAAATGCTATTTTCAAAAGTTCACATAATTACCTTTTCCCCGATTCATTAACAGGATATGGTATTCCCGATTTCGAATCTGCCTTCTATATCCTTTTCAACTCACTCAATTCTTCTATATCGCAAGCTCCTGTTGTTATATATCCCAACCCATTTTTTAATTACTTTGTAGTTGAGTCTAAAGAGGCAAACGAAATTTTAGACATAGAAATCATTGATGCAAATGCCCATATTTTATTTCATAAAAAAATTGATTTTTTCAACTCCCAATCCTATATAATTAGAGAATCAGAGAATTTTTTGCCTGGTATATATTTTGTTAAAATTGTAGCTGCTAATTTTCAGTACGTTATTAAACTAGTAAAATTCAAATCTTGATGGCTCAGCCTGCTGCCTTAACTTTACTCGATCTTTGTCTGGATGTGAAACAGTCACTGAAAAGTACTTTCACTAATTCTTTTCTATTAATTGCAGAAATTGCTGAATGCAAAGAGAATTATAGCGGGCATTGTTATTTAGAATTGGTGCAGAAAGAAGGAGAGGGCGATCAAATTATTGCTAGAGCCAAAGCGGCCATTTGGAAGAGCTCATACCGGATGATCAAACCTTATTTTTTCAGTGTAACTGGTAATTACTTATGTGCGGGAATGAAAATACTGGTTACTGCTCAGATCGATTTTCATGAACTTTATGGTTTTAATATCATCATTAAAGATATTGATCCTAATTATACAAAGGGCGATCTGTCTCGCCAACGTGACGAAACAATACTAAAACTCAAAGAAGATGGCGTTTTTGATATGAACCGATCGTTGGCATTACCAGAAGTGGTGCAGCGCATTGCCGTTATTTCATCAGAAAATGCTGCCGGCTATGAAGATTTTTTAGATCAATTATTACAAAATGAGTATGACTATTCTTTCAATGTCACTCTTTATCAATCTATAATGCAGGGCTCCGAAGCGCCTGCATCAATTACCCAAGCTTTAGATGCTATACATAATGATATAGATCATTATGATGCCGTGGTAATCATAAGGGGGGGAGGCGCTGTAGCCGATTTAAATTGTTTTGATCAATATTGGCTTGCTTCTAATGTGGCTCAATTTCCTTTGCCTATAATTACAGGTATTGGTCATGAAAAAGATGATTCTGTTACAGATCTTGTTGCCCACACACGCTTAAAAACCCCTACTTCAGTAGCCGATTTTCTAATTCAAAAATCTCTTAGGTTCGAATCTTTTATAGATGAATCTTTTTCAGGCTTGATTGATTTTTGTAGAGATATAATGCTGAAAAAGAATTATGCTGTGCATACTTTCGCTGGTAAATTAAATACACTGGCCGTTAATAGAATAAATTTCCAACATCAATATTTGATTAAAAAAACTGGACAAATCTTTTCCAATTCACAACAATTGTTATTGAAAAAGAATTTCAAATTAGAATTGGCTGAAGGATTTATTAAAGCAAATGATCCCGAGAAACTTCTGAAGAAAGGATTCGTAATTCCTGTTCTGAATAATAAAAAAGTGGATATTCATTCTGTTTCGCTTCAAGATGTGCTTGAATTTCAATTTTATCAGGGCAGAATCTTCGCTAAAGTGGAGAAAATTATACCCGATGCTTCAAACCTGTAAAAAAAGGACTCTTCCATTTTGTTTTACATGCTTATTTTAATTAATTTTGAGGACTTATACTAGGTGTTTTGGCTGTATTTAGCTCTCATATATTATTTGCCAACGTTCATGTATTCTGTGGAATACATGTTAGCAATAGCTTTGTTATAGTTGCAAGCATTTTGCACATTATATTGTTGTATGTTGCAATTATGCTTTATTTCAAAAATAAACGCAAACTTACCCGAAAGAATAAGGAATTAATTGAAGCAAATATAAGATTGACCGAATCGGAAGCGCAGTTGAAAAGAATCAATTCCACCAAAGACCGATTATTTTCTATTGTTGCACACGACCTTAAAAATCCATTTAATGCAATGATGGGTTTTTCTGAAATACTACACAATAACTACAGTGAGTTAAGTGAGGATAAAATAAAAAAATACACCAAAATCCTGAATACTACTGCCCGAAATCTATATATGCAGGCCGAAAACCTGCTTGAATGGTCTCGATCACAATCGAATAAAATAAAATTCAATCCTCAAAAGATTGATATGCATTTGATTACACTAAATGTTTTTGCTTTATATGAATTAACAGCCTTTAATAAGAATATTGATTTGGTATCTGAAATTAGAAGCAATACTTTTGTAATCAGTGATATGAATATTCTTACTGCTATATTACGCAATCTAACTGACAATGCCATTAAGTACACCAATTCAGGTGGACGTATTGAACTTTCAGCTGTTAGAAATGGCGATTTTTATGAAATTTCTGTAAAAGATAGCGGAGTAGGTATTTCTGACGCTGATCAAAAGAAGTTGTTCAATATGGAGACTTTTTATTCTACAAAGGGAACTTCACATGAGCAGGGCACCGGTTTGGGACTTCTGCTTTGTAAAGAATTTGTTCAGCTCAGTGGAGGTTATATTTGGGTTGTTAGTGCGCCTGGTAAAGGAAGCACTTTTGTGTTTACTCTACCCGCAGCTTAATATTAAATTACATGCTATGTATCGCTTGATTTTTTCATGTTATTTCGCATTTTTCCTACTTATTATTGCCACTGCAATGCCCGATTCTTTGCAGCAAAAACTATTAACTTTGCCCGAACGAAATCACGATGAGGTATACATACATGCAACAAAGCTTTACCTCGATAGAAATGATCCTTCTTCTATCGATTGTGCCAATAAAGGTTTGGCTTTTGCTATCAAATATAATAAATCAGAAAATCAAGCCCTCATTCATTCTCTTTTGTCTATCGCATATTTGAGACAAAATCGTTTTAGCGAATCACTTTCTGCTATTGATGAGGCTATTCAATCCTATACTGATTTGAATATCGATACTGCTATCGCAAAATCATATCTTCAGCAAGGTCAAGTATTTAAAGAACAAGCTTTTTTTGAGGAAGCAAAGGAAAGTTATTCAAAGGCATTTGAAATTTACAAAAATATTGAACATGCTGATGGCATTTGCGAGTATTACAATTTAATGGGTGGACTTAGCATGCGGGAAGGCCAAATGACACAAGCTGGAAATTATTATCATAAAGCTATTCGGTTGGCCTACCAAATGAATAAAAATATTGTTCCCAAGTATAATTATAGTCTTGCGCTTTTCTATCGTGATACCCAGAAGAACGATTCAGCAATAATGATTTTAAACCAAAATTTACAGTTGTTAGATTCAGCTAAGAATAAACGCGACTATGCCAATAACCTTAATCTCATTGCCAGCGTTTACTTTAAATTAAAGGATTATAAAAAGGCAGAAGCACATTATAAAAATGCATTATTCTTGAGAAAATCAACGGGTATTTCTGCCGATGTAGCTGCTTCTTATACCAATTTAGCCATTTTTTATCGCGATATAAACAAGCTAAATGAAGCGGAGTCGTTTTTAAATCAAGCCCTTCAGGTTCGTGATAGTTTGGGAGACAAAAAATCAATAGCTTTAAATTATAATCTACTGGGGGGATTAAAATGGAAACAAAGAGTTTACGACAAGGCTTTATTCTATTATCTTAAGTCTCAAAAATTGGCTGTTGAAGCCGATGATGAGCTTGAACTGGCTAATGCACTCGTAAATATAGGAAGTATTTTATACGAGCTAAAGAATGTTAAGTGCGTTGATTATTTAGCCGAAGCTCTTACAATTTATACTAAAATCAAGGATTTAAAGAAAATAGCAAATACCCGATTGCTATTGGGAAATGCGTATTTTAACCTAAATAAGTTTGATGAAGCTATTGATCAATATGCACAGATTTTTGAAAATAATGAATTGGACGTTCTGCATCCTCAATATTTTTCTGTTAAAATAAACATGGCGAATGCTTATATGAATAAAGCTTTGTATGGTAACACATACGAGATACTTTCTGATGTATTAAAATTAGCTCGTGATCAGCATAATAATTTGGCTTTGGGAAATGCATACAATATGTTTGGAAATTTGCATTTTGAAATGAAAAAAATGGATCAGGCTTTGGAGTATTTTTTGAAGGCTGCTGATCATGCAAAAAAATCGAATAGTGTAGAATTACTTTCACTTTGTTTGCGCAAGGCTGGAGAAATCTATATTGAGCAAGGTAATTTGCAATCAGCTTTTTCTAACTTAAAAGAGGCTCTTGCACTAAGCGAAAAAACCAATAATATAGAATTACAAAAGTATTCTTTTTATGCAATAAATCAATATTACAGTCTTGCGGGCGATTACAAAAATGCATATTATGCTCTAGGAAAATATGTTACTTTATCTGACAGTGTTACCCGTTCTCTTAATAATGAAAAGTTATTGCAGTTGCAAATAAGCACTGAACTTAGTCGTCAAGATAGTCAAATAGCAACCATCGAAAACGAAATTACCGTAATGAAACAGCAGCGTGAATTAGATGAATTAAAGTTGTCAAAACAACAAAATTTGCTTTGGTTTTTTCTTCTTTTTCTATTGTTTTCTTTTATAACTCTGTTATTATTGTTTAACCGTTTTCAATTAAAGAAAAGAGCAAATTTACTTCTTCAAGAGAAATTTAATTACATTCAGGAAATGAATGCTGCTTTAAAAAAGTCTCAGTCAGAACTTCAATTGATGAACAATACGAAAGATAAATTCTTTTCTATTATAGCCCACGATCTTAAAAATCCGCTCAGTGGCTTAATGGGTTTTACCGAATTGCTTATTAGAGACAATCAAATAAGTGATAGCGAAAGAATGAAAATGCTATCCATGCTCTACGATTCTTCTAAACAATTATATTCATTATTAGAAAATTTGCTGCATTGGGCTCGTTCTCAAACCGGTCGAATTGATTATACTCCAGTAGATTTTCATATTTATGAATTGGTGGAAGGAAATTTTTCTTTAATGAAAACCATTGCTGCCAACAAATGTATTAATTTAGTTAATGCTGTTGAGCCTGCCATAAAAGTATTAGCCGATAGGTCAATGATTCAATTGGTCCTTCGCAACTTAATATCTAATGCCATTAAATTTACGCCTAATGGCGGCACTATCACTGTTCTTGCTGAAGTAATTAATCATAAAGTAAAAATAACCGTATCTGATACCGGTGTGGGAATGACGCAGGATGATATTCAAAAACTATTTCGCATGGACGTAAAGTTTACCAATGAAGGAACCAATAATGAATCGGGTACAGGCTTGGGTTTGATTTTATGTAAAGAATTTATATTAAGAAATGACGGATCTATCCATGTTGAAAGTGAACTTAACAAAGGAAGTAATTTTATTTTTACCTTAAGCAATTTTTAAATTATGGCTGAAAAATTAACCTATAGTAGTGCGGTAACTGAATTAGAGTCAATTATAGAAAATATTGAAAAGGAAAAAATTGATATTGCCGATCTTACCCAACAATTAAAACGTGCAGCTAAATTGGTTCAGTTTTGTAAAGAGCAACTTCGCTCAACTGAGAAAGAAATTAATAAAATTATGGAGAATTTTGAAGCAGAATAGTTTTTCTATAGCATTCCCGCATCTATTCTTTTTATTATGGCATCAATCAATTTATCATCTCCTTTTTCGTTAAACTCCGATTTTAAGCTCGATCCGAATACTACTGCTACTCCTTGCCATAAACCTGCACTGAAAGATCCTTTGTATTGTTTAATCCAAACATAAGAATTATTGCCTGTCTCTCTGTCAATAAGCTTTATCAGCAACCTGCCCTGCGAAATGGTAAGCTTGCGTAAATCGCCTTCAAATTGATCAAATAGTTGTTTTTCGGCAACTTTAAGATATGCTTTTCGTTCTCTTTCAGTTTTTAATGTTGCTAGATGATTATTTGTTTCGGCTATGGTATTTCGAGCCATTAATGCATAAGGGTATACCTTTTTTAAATTGGATATAAGTCGCTTGTAACGCTTATATTCATTGTCATTGTTGAATTTTAGTTCAGGATAAACAACCACAGGTTGCATATCTACCATATATAATGTGTCTACACCCTCTATTTTACCCTTGACCACCGTAAAATTATTATACGATTGCGCATGTGTGAGCGCAATTATAAAAAGACCAATTACCGATAGAGTATACTTTTTTCGCATTTTATTTAATGTATAGGCTTTTCTTTTAACAAATATAAATCTAATAATTGTTTTGCTGCAATAAAACTGCTCATTTCATTTCGCAAAACTTTTTTTTCCAATTCAGCCCATTTCTCCAAAACATTTGGGTGCTGATAAAAATGATTTTTTAATTGTCCTTCTATACTTTCTTTCATCCAATAAGCTGATTGATGTTGCCGATTGAAATCAAAGTAACCGTTGTTACATGTTTGTTTAACATAGTTTTCTATGCTCTCAGCTACATCGTCAATGCCTTCTCCGCTTACCGCTGAGCAAGTATGCACTTTGGGTGACCATGCTGATTTTGAAATCGGAAATAAATGCAAGGCATTCTGGTATTGAACCCTAGCTTGTTCAGCTTTTTGTTTATTTTCACCATCAGCTTTTGTTATGGCCATGCCATCTGCCATCTCCATTATTCCTCTTTTAATACCTTGTAATTCGTCCCCTGCACCTGCCAACATCAACAACAAAAAGAAATCAACCATCGAGTGAACAGCCGTTTCTGATTGTCCTACACCCACTGTTTCAATAATTATTCTATCATAGCCAGCAGCTTCGCATAATATTATCGTTTCTCTGGTCTTGCGCGCTACTCCTCCTAAAGATCCAGAAGAGGGTGATGGCCTGATGTAAGCATTTTGATCTACGGATAATGTTTCCATTCGCGTTTTATCGCCCAATATACTTCCTTGAGTCCTGCCACTGCTCGGATCTATAGCCAATACCGCCAACTTATGTCCTTTTTTGGTATATTGCAAGCCAAAACTTTCAATAAATGTACTCTTTCCAACGCCTGGAACTCCGGTAATGCCAATTCGCAATGATTTGCCGCTGTATGGAAGACACTTTTCTATTATCTGTTGAGCTAATTCCTGATGTAAAGGGAGGGTGCTTTCTATTAATGTAATGGCCTGACTCAGTTTAACCCTATCGCCCCTCAAGATTCCTTCTGTTAAATCGCTAAAATTTGGTTTAAACTTTTTTCTATTTTTAAATGCTTCAACCGATTCCAGCGATACACTCGGAGGTTGAGGAATACCCTGATTCACTGATAATGCACTCTTATTTTCGTTTGTGTCCATATTGTAAGTTGGATCGGCAATTTACAAAATTATTCCATTATTACACCAGTTAAATAAATTACAGTCTTTGGTTGCGCCGGATCATTACTAATAACAGTTATAGTCTTGCTTTGTTGACCATGCCTGCCGGTAGAATCAAAAACTATATCCATCTTTTCTTCACCACCTGGAGGCACTACAAATCCTTCAGTTTTAACTATGGTACAGCCACAGGAAGGAACCGCTTTGCGAATGATAAGATTGCGCAGCCCTTCATTTTTTATATGTACCGAAAATCGAAATATTTCTCTTTCTCTTATGGTACCAAAATTTATCCGTTGATTGTCTATTTTTATTCGGGGAGCTTGCTGTTTTTTTAGTGAGTCTAGAATACCAAAATCTTCTGTTATATCAACAGTTATTGATAAATAATTCTTTTTGTGTTTAACTCCGTTTATTACCAAATAAAGCCTATCAGCTAAAGTCCCAAAATCATTCTTGTGCTTTGCATCATATTGTACCTTAATTATCCCCGTCTTGCCAAATTTTAGGATATTGGGAATGGCCTGTACTTTTATATGCTCAGGAACCCTATCAAATTCAATAGCTAAATCTTTATTATAAGGGTTGTGTACTTCAATAACTTTCTCTGCTTTGGCTGTTGATAACAACTGAAAATTCATACTGTTGGTCTTAAGCCTTAAACCTTCTATATATATGGGAAATAAATCTGCTGTAGTTCTCGCTCTTGGGATTACCTCACCCTTTAGACTTAATACTACCAAATAATTGCTTGCGCTACTATTTACTGTGATTTTCACGTCAAAAGCGCCTGGTCTGTCTTTCGGATTGTATGCCGCTTTTACATACCCTGAGTGCCCTGGTAAAATGGGTTCTTTACTGTAATAAGGATTGGTGCATCCACAAGAGGTTATTATATTTTTAATGACTAATGGAACGCTACCGGTATTATTAAACGCAAAACTATCGAAAACAATACCGTCGCTTTCCATTATTCTGCCCAAATGGACTTCCGTTTTTTCAAAATTAATATATGCTTCCCGTTGCTGCGATTGAACTCCAGAAAGCATATACAATAAAATCAAACCAAAAACTAAACGCATTAATATGAACTCATGGGTGTTTGTGGTAATACTTCTCCCATTATCCTTAAAACAGTGGGTGTGTTCTCAGAATTAGAGGTTACGGTTATGGATTTGTCAAACCTACCTGGGCGATTCTTGGGATTATAAGTTGCTGTTATAGATCCTTTTGCCCCTGGAGCTATAGGTTCGCGAGTCCAACTGGGTGTAGTACAACCACAACTGGCTTGAACGTTACTGATTACCAATGGAACACTGCCAGTATTGGTAAACTCAAATTTGAATGAGGCAAGGCCGTCTGCTTCTTTAATCTTTCCGAAATCGTGAACCACTGCCGTAAAATTAATGTATGGTTGCTTTTGTTGAGCATTTAGTTGAATAAATGAGCCTAACATTATTTGTAGTAATAACATTACCCAAATCCGATTTCCTAATTTTTTAACTATTTGTTTCATCGTATTCATTTTTTAATTATGTTGATGTATAAAGTTTATAAGAACTATCGTACTTTTGTTTTTCATACTTATAACAATTTCAATGCCACATATTCTTGTAGTATTCAAATTTTAATGAACAAATATCGGAAAATATTATCAATTTGCTTTGTATTTTATGCTTTTTTAACATTAAGCTTGAATGCGCAGTTTTATAATGGTTTAAAAATGTCTTTCGGGAAAAATAGAGTTCAGTATACCGATTTTTCTTGGTCGTTTTACCGTTATGATAAGTATGATATCTATTTTAAAGAGGAGGGAAAGAATCTTGCTGCATACACACATCTCTATTGCGAGTCTGAATTAGCTAAAATAGAATTGCTACTCGATTATAAATTCGAGCGTCGCATCATATTTATTGTTTACAACAATTTGTCCGATTTCCGACAAAGCAATATTGGCCTGGTTTCAGGAAATGACGAGTATAATACAGGTGGTGTAACCCGCATCATCAATAACAAAGTGTTTCTCTATTTCGATGGAAATTATAAAAACTTCGAAACTCTCATAAGTCAATCTATCGCTCAACTGTTAATTAATGAAATGCTGTATGGAAGTGGATTTGCTGAAAATGTAGCTAATTCGGCTCTTATTAACCTCCCCGATTGGTATATTCCCGGTTTATCATCTTTTATTGCTAATGAATGGAATACTGAAATTGAAGACAGGGTTAAAGATGGATTATTGAGCAAGAAATATGAAAAACTAAACCGTCTCACAGGTAATGATGCTAAGTATGCGGGGCATTCCTTTTGGAGATATGTTTATTTAACTTATGGAAATACTTCTATTCCTAATATCATTTATCTTACCCGCATCAATAAAGGTGCTAGTAATGCCTTCCTATTCGTACTCGGTAGTTCGTTAAAAGATTTGTCGCTCGATTGGCAAGCTTATTATCTTGATCAGTTCCAACGCCTTGAATCCGAAACAAATACTCCCGACGGAACCAATCTGCTAAAACATACGTCCAGAAAAAAAGTTTATCAGCAAGTAAAAATTTCTCCCGATGGAGAAAATATAGCTTACCTTACCAATGAATGGGGTCAATACAAGATTTATCTCTATAATACTTCCACTCATAAAAAGAAAAGAATTTTTAAACGTGAACACCAATTGGATCAAATTGTTGATTACACTTTTCCTTTATTAGTATGGAATCATAATGGTTCTGTTCTTACTTTTATGATCGAAGATAAGGGTACCAATTTTCTATGTTTTTATACCCCAGAAACTGAAGAACTTTTTATGCGCAGATTCTTATATTTCGATAAAATTATTGATTATTCTTTTTCTCATGATGGCAAACGTTTTGTAATGTCGGCAGTTAAAAATGGGAAAACTGATATTTTTATTTATACTCTTATCTCTGCAACTAACGAACAAATTACTAACGACTTTGCAATCGATCTGAACCCTTACTTCTATGATAATTCTAATAGTATAGTATTCTCTTCTAATCGTGTTTCTGATACCTTACATGTAGATGAAAAACCACTGCTTCAAAAGGATAATTTTGATATATTTATGCTCAACATAAACACAGGTTCTAAAGTTTTAAAACGACTTAACAACTTTGAGTTGTCTAATGAATCACATCCTATACATATAAAAGCTTCTACTTTTTCTTTTTTATCTGATAAAAATGGTATCAGAAATCGATATATTTCTGATTTTGACAGCACCGTTGCTTTTGTTGATACTACTGTTCATTATCGCTATTTTTCTACTGTATCTCCAGTTTCAAATTCTAGTAGAAACTTGCAGGAAAATAATTTGTCTTTACCTACTCAGCAACAAATAGATATAATGCGATATAAATTGAAATACCGTATATTTTTAAACAAATTGAATATAAATCCTCTGCCATCACTTCCTGTTAGTGATTATATGAAAGTAAAATCGAGTAAAAAAAGTTCTACAGATACAATTCCGAAAAACTTAGTAAAAGATTCTACTTTTATACATCGAAATGTGGATTATGAAAATTATGTTTTCGATCTGAGTCTGCGTGATTCTTCAAGTAACGAGGCTTCAAAAACTCCAAAAATTAGAATTTATGAAACTTCTTTCTATACTAATTATGTTGTTAATCAAGTTGATTTTAGCTTTCTAAGTGCATCGTATCAAACATTTAATGGAGGAGCTGTTTATTATAATCCCGGTTTTAATTTGCTTTTTAAATTAGGCGCCAATGATCTTTTTGAAAACTACAAGATCACCGGTGGCGTTAGATTTGCAACCGATTTTAATAGTAATGAATACCTTATTTCTTTTGAAAACCTTAGGGGTAGAATAGATAAACAATATATTTTTCACCGCCAAGCTTTTGAAAATGCAACGCTGAATAATGAATACATAAAAACTTTTAGCCATGAATTAATGTATTCGCAAAAATATCCTTTTAATCAAGTTTTGTCTCTAAGGGGCACTTTAGGCGCTCGCCACGATCGTTCTGTTTTAATGAGCATTGATTATAGATCGCTTGAGGCTGCCGACTTGCATCGACTATGGACTACATTAAAAGGCGAATTGATTTTTGATAATACCCGCAACCTCGGTATCAATTTATATAGTGGTACTCGGTATAAAATTTTCGCAGAAGCTTATACCCAGCTAAATAGCGGAATTAGTGATCTTTATGTATTGGGAGCCGATTTTAGATATTATGTACCTATACACCGCAATCTCATTTTTGCTTCCCGCTTTGCTGCCAGTTCTTCTTTCGGAAATAGTAAATTAATTTATTATCTGGGTAGCGTTGATAACTGGACCAATCTCACTCCTTCTCGGGTTCAAGTTTTTGACTACACTGTTCCAGTTAGT
>JFJP01024025.1_pt1 | contig 30891 bp, 28 predicted proteins | sample 431651 | NCBI WGS metagenome assembly JFJP01 (sample SAMN02602958, study PRJNA72255) | Microbial mat metagenome, whole genome shotgun sequencing project. | biome: fresh water; feature: sink hole; material: water; isolation source: purple microbial (photo- and chemosynthetic) mats found in... | reverse complement strand
CAAGAACAAATTCCCCTAGCTGTATCATGAGCGGGTCATTTTCTATAAAAGGTAAAAATCTAAACGGGGAGAGAATTCCCTCGCTTGGATGCTGCCATCTCACGAGTGCTTCAAAACCAAGTAATTTGCCCGATTGCATAGCAACTTTTGGCTGATAATAGACGACAAATTGTTTTGATCTGAGTGCATGAGCAATGTTTTCAATATTTTCATGATGCACTTGCAGATTTTTAGCATTTGCAGCGTCATAGAAACAAAACTGATTTTTTCCCGATACCTTTGCTTGATACATCGCTTGGTCGGCTTGTTGGAGCAATTTTTCTGCACTTAAAGAGAGCTCTTGCGGATAAAGACTCACCCCGACACTGACGCTAACACCAACATTGTGCTCCTCAATCTGCACCGATTGTGCACCCGTCTGTAAGACTCTTCCTAAAATTTCAAGAATCTCTTTTTTCTCATGCAAAGAAGGTAAAACAACAATAAATTCATCCCCGCCAATACGCGCCATGAGGTCTGTTTTTTTAAATATATTGTGCATTCTTTTCGTAAAAACGAGTAAAAATTCATCGCCAAAATGATGTCCGTATTTGTCATTAAGACTTTTAAAGCCGTCTATGTCAATATAAAATATGGCAAAAGGAGTCTGTTGCGCGTTTGTCTGCGTCATAAGTTCATTGAGTTTTTCAAGGAGCATTCTACGATTGGGCAAATTTGTAAGCGGATCAAAATACGCTATCTCTTCAAGTTTTTTTTGATTTGCCTTAAGCTTGCTAATATCGTAAAAGGTACAAATATATTTTTCAACATTTCCATCCGCGTCTTTGAGTGTATTGATAGATAAATACTCAGCATAGAGTTCTCCACTCTTTCTGCGGTTATAAATCTCTCCTTGCCATAACCCCGTTTGCTCTAAAGAGAGCCACATAGACGCATAAAAAGCATCATCGTGCTTGCCTGACTTAAGCATATTAATTTTTTTACCTATAGCTTCTTCTTTTGTATAGCCTGTGATTTGAGTAAAAGCTGCATTAATTTCTAAGATGTATGTGTTAGGCGAGGCTATAAATATCGCTTCATGCGTATTTTGAAAAATATTTTCAAAAAGTGTCAGTGCTTTATGATGACTTTTGAGTTTTTTATTATTTTGTAAAAGTTTGGACACAACTAAACTCATCATCGCAAAAATAACGAGTCCACAAACTATAATCCAAAGAAGATAGGATTCAACAAAAAATTGAAAATTAAATATATTCTTTTCGTTAAATGGTGGAAAATGCATCGTTTGCAAAATAGTTCTTATGCTCTCATAATCCTGTGCCACACTAAACCCACCTAAACCTAAGTGACGCATATCAGGCATACTCAAAAGAGCGGCACTTAAATCTGTCGTAACTGCATTATTTACATGCAATAAGCTCGTGATAGGCCATTCAGGATACAAAGCAGTTGAGAGTAAAAAAGGGAAATTACTGTTTGTTTGAGGATTGATGATGCGCAAATCTTGAAGGTCTATTTTTTTCTCTTTTTCCATCTGCTCTAAAAGACTCGTGCGCACAAATCCTACAAAATAAGCTCGGTATCTTTGATGGTATCTATGCCTACTTTGTAAAGCTCATACGCTTGCATCTGATAGCCACCTAAAGAATCCGTTCCGACGGTTGCAATTTTTTTACCTCTGAGGTCTTGAAGTTTGTTAATATTTTTTGCATCTTTTCGCGAAAAGATAACGCCTCCAAACTCCTGCATAGCTTGAGAGTTTTTGAGATCAAGCATAGTAGCAAAAGGGATTTTAACAAGATTATTCTCTCTAAAAAAGATATAAGAAGCAGGATTGGTAAGGATAAAATCGACATCTTTTGCTTTTACCGCCACAGAGAGTTCAACTTGAGTGAGCGGACGTATCTCAAAATGATAGTTACTTAAGCGATTATTGAGGTAAACTTTCAGAGGTTCCCACTCTTGAAGTGTCACTTGTGCAGGGCGAAAAGAGAGAATACCTATCGTGTATGTTTCTTTTGCATGCAAGCTTAATGCAAGTATAAAAATGAGATAAATGAGACGGCTGCATTGCATGTAAATCCTTAAGTTCGAGCTCGTTTTAGCTCTGTAATATCTTTAATAATTCCTGCTAAATATGTTTTTTTCAAAAATTGCATAGGGTATTTTGTAGTTTGATACACTCTATCACCAACTTGCTCTTCACTCAACGTTTTTCCACCTTGAGAGAGCGCATGTAAATCACTCAAGCGAGAGAGTTTCGCACTCTCATGACTTAAAATATCATAGTCTGTTTTACCAATAATTTCAGATTCCTCTTTTGCAAAAAACGTTGCAAAATTTTTATTGATAATAATATAACGAAATGCATCATCTTTTAAAAAGAGCATATCGCTTGAGAATTCTACAAGAGTTTTGTATCGCTCCTCACTCTCTTCTAAGTGTTTTTGACGCGTAACCTCATCGCTAATATCTCGACTGATAACATAAGAGCGATAAAGTTTTCCTTGGCTGTTATACATAACTGCAATCTCATCTTCTACCCACTTTTGCATGCCATCGGGAAGAACGATACGATAACGATAACTCAGAAATGTTTTTTGCTCCTTGTGCATACACACATGCTCTTTGAGAATTCTTTTCATATCATTCGTATGGACAAAAGATGATAATTCTTTAAGAGATTTTCCGACAATATCTCTCCCAAAAATCTCTATCTGTTTTTTTGAAGCATACACAACTTTATCGTCTTGAATGAGCATGACGCCTTGAGCGATGTGGTCTAAAATATTATCAAGCATATTTTTAGATTCACTTATCTTTCTTGTTGTAATGTAAATATATAAAGAAGTTGCAATTATAAACAAAAGCATAACCACAATAGCCAACGTATAGTCTTTTAGGATGTGATTATTTTTAAGATGGAGTGCTGTATCACACTCTTTCATACTTGAATGTAGCGCGTCAAAAAGAGGCAATAAATTTCTATCGGCCCCTCGTACTTGTTGGTCTGCAAGTATCTTTTCCTCATAGCTTCCATCCCCTAAAAGTGCATATGCTTTTAGGTAGGCTTCATTGAGGTCATCGTGTGTTTTTTGTATCTGAAAAAGTTGTGCATGCAAATGAGACTCTTGGGGATATACACTGTGAACAAGATAAATAATTTGTTTGATTTTTTCTTTAAAATTTTGTGTATTTTTTAAAAAAGCCTGATAATAATAGGCTTTATCTTGAGCATTATGTCCACGAAGCAAAATGTCTTTCCACTCATGAACCTCCCCTTGCAGAGCAATTTCTCCCTCGTAGATAAGTTTAAGAGTATATTGTGACTCTGCATTTTCCTGCATCAACTTCTCAACTCTTTGTTGATAAAAAGTAATAATCCCAAACAAAGCACCCAATGCAAAAAGTAAATATAAAATAAGAGTTACTCTGGACCATAAAAACTTTAAAAACAAATTTTGAACCTCGTATGTAATTTGATGCCCTATACAAAATTAAGTATACGTTATAACACAAGAAAGTTTTAAGGTCGCTTAGTTAAGATTTTATATGTTAGAATTCAATACACTTAAAACGACAATAAGAGAACAATAAGAGAACAATAAGGGAAAGATTATGGAAGAAAAAGAGGCCATCTTAAAAATCATATCCAATGAAACAAAAAAAAGTATCGGTGATTTATCTGTTGTCACGCCAAGTGTTTATGCCAGTATTTTTTCAAAGTTTGCGCTCACACACAATACTGATTTGCATGAGAGTGAAAAGATTGGGAACCTTTTTATAGACGAAAAAATTTCTTATCTTACCGATTTACAAAATCAAACTTCAAACAATGCTTCAAAATTAAATGAACAAGCTATTGAGGCGATAACAGCCATAAAAGAAAAAGATGATTTACTTCTCAATAAAGTCTTGCAAGAGACACAAGAGCTACGCCAAGAGATAGAAAAACTCAAAGAATCCCTTTATAAAGATGCATTAACAAACACGTATACTAGAAAATGGTTGTGCGAAACTCTTCTCAATACACAAACGCAAAAATTTAAAAACTCCGGAACACTCGCCATTATAGATTTGAACTATTTTAAAATTATCAACGATACATATGGGCATGTTATCGGTGATAAAGTTTTGATTTTTATAGCCCACCAACTCAAAAAAATCAAAGGGGATGTTGTACGATATGGCGGGGATGAGTTTATCATCCATTTTCCAAAAAACACTCCAAAAAAGAGTGCCCTCATGCAACTTGACAACCTCAGAGAGGCTGTTTTACACAAAAATCTCAAAGTAAAAGAAGCAGAGTTTAAGATAAGCTTCTCTTTTGGTGTGCAAACATATTTGCCCAATCATGAATTAAGTGATGTTATAGACGCTGCAGATAAAGAGATGTACCAAGACAAGCTTCAAATCAAAGAGAGAATCCAAGGAGTTAACCCTCACTTATAAGAAACCCCTCACCTCTTTTTGGTTACAATCACAAAATTTTAACGCAACGATTTAAGGCTAAAACAGATGTCACAAAACGGTTACGAACCACAAAAAGTAGAAAACGATTTTTATAAAATTTGGGAAGAGAGAAAGCTCTTTGAGATTGATGGCAATAAAGCCATTCAAGAAGAGGGAAAGAACTTTTCTATCATGATGCCTCCGCCAAACGTAACGGGACGCCTTCATATTGGGCACGCGCTTACATTTACCCTCCAAGATATTATCACCCGTTACAAACGAATGGATGGCTACAAAACTCTTTGGCAACCTGGAACCGACCATGCAGGCATCGCGACGCAAAATGTTGTTGAGAAACAGCTTTTAGCCGAGGGCACAACCAAAGAAGAGCTCGGTCGTGAAAAGTTTTTAGAGCGTGTTTGGGCTTGGAAAGCTGAATCTGCAGGCATCATGACACAACAACTGCGTCAAATGGGCGTATCTCCGGCATGGGAGCGAGAGCGTTTCACTATGGACGAGGGGCTTCAAAAGTCGGTAAAAGAAGCCTTTGTCCATCTTTATAATGAGGGACTTATTATTCGTGGAAACTACATGGTGAACTGGTGTACGCATGACGGTGCACTGAGTGACATCGAGGTTGAGCACGAAGACCATGACGGTAAATTTTACTATATCAAGTACCCTTTCGCTGATGGAAGTGGGCATGTGGAAGTTGCAACAACAAGACCTGAAACCTACTTCGGCGATACAGCGGTCATGGTACATCCCGACGATGAGCGTTACAAAGCTTTCATAGGCAAAAAAATTAAACTGCCTCTTTTGGAGCGTGAAGTCTCCATCATCGCCGATGCACACGTTGCTATGGATTTTGGAACGGGTGTGGTTAAAGTTACGCCCGCACATGACCAAAACGATTACGAGGTAGGAAAACGTCATGACCTTGAATTTATTACGGTTTTTAATGAGCAGGGAATTTTAAACGATTACGCCGGAGAGTTTAAAGGTTTAGAGCGTTTAGAAGCACGCGACATTATTGTAAAAAGGCTTCAAGAAGAGGGTTTTATAGTAAAAATACAAGACCATAAACACCAAGTTGGGCATTGTTACCGATGTAAAAATATCGTCGAACCTTACATTTCAAAGCAGTGGTTTGTACGTAAAGAAGTCGCAGATAAATCTATACAAAAAACAAATGCAGGCGAAGCACAATTTTTCCCGCCGCACTGGATAAACTCCTACAATTCATGGATGGGCGAACTTCGTGACTGGTGTATAAGCCGTCAACTTTGGTGGGGACATCAAATACCCGTATTTTACTGCGATGATTGCGGTCATGAGTTTGCAAGCCAAGATGAACACCCTTCAAGCTGTCCAAAATGTGCCTCTAAAAACTTCACGCAAGACCCTGATGTTTTAGACACATGGTTTAGCTCCGCTTTATGGCCTTTTTCAACTTTAGGCTGGGGTCATGGCGACGTAGAGATGGACAAACTTTTCCGTTCAGAAGACATGAAAGATTTTTATCCAAATACACTGCTTATCACAGGCTTTGATATTCTCTTTTTCTGGGTGGCGAGAATGATGATGATGGGGGAAAACTTCATCGGCGAGCTTCCATTTAACCACATCTATCTTCATGCGCTTGTGCGTGATGAAAAGGGTGAGAAAATGAGTAAATCCAAGGGAAATGTCATTGACCCACTTGACATGATAGAGAAATATTCCGCCGATATTTTACGCTTTACACTTGCCATCAGTGCTGCTCAAGGGCGTGATATTCGTATGAGCACGGAAAAACTGGAGCAAAATCGCAACTTCACGAACAAGCTTTATAACGCTTCAAAATACTTACAAATGAATGTTGACGTGTTTCCTGATTTAACCGGCTATAAAATCGAGACTGAGCTTGGCCGCTATATGCTCTCGCGTTTAAATTTTGCAACAAAAGAGGTGCGTGCCAACCTTGATGAGTACAAGTTTAACGACGCGGCACTTGTTCTGTATAAATTTCTGTGGAATGAGTTTTGTGACTGGGGCATTGAGCTTAGTAAAGCGGATAAAAACTCCGTCATTGAACTTGGCGCTATTTTTAAAGAGGCGATGAAGCTTCTTCACCCTTTTATGCCTTTCATCACAGAGTATTTGTACCATGAACTCTCCTGCACTTCGTTAGAAAATGCAGAGTCGATTATGGTCATGAAGTACCCAAGCAAGACGAAAAAACGTAAAGAAGAAGCAAAGTTTGAAATCATCATGGATGCCATTATTTCCATAAGACGGGCAAAAGTTCTCATAGACGTAGCAAACCAAAAAATTGAACGTGCATTTCTCAAAATAGACGGCATTAGCGAAGAAGACAAGCAAGTAATGCTTCCTTTTATCACAAGACTTGCAAAGGTGGAAACCTTAGAGTTTACAGATATGAAAATACAAAATGCCGTAAGCGACATATCCGACCTGTGTGAGAGCTTCATCCCGACAGACTCGGTCGATTTAAGCTCCATCATCGCAAAACTGACTAAACAAGATGAAAAATTGCAAAAAGAGATAGATAAACTCAGCGGCATGATGAGTAATGAAAGATTTGTCGCAAACGCACCTGAAGATGTTCTTGCTAAAAATAGAGAGTTGTTAGCCGACGCCAGCACAAAAAGAGAAAAAGTTTTAGAGCAACTTAGATCACTTCGCTAATAAACTCACAAAACTTTGTTATTTTTGAAAAACAAAGTTTTTAGTAACTGATATTACGCACTAAAACGAATATTTTCGTTTTAGCGGCTCATAATAACTAGTAACGTGTTAATTTTGAGACAATTTCATTAATACTATCTGAAAAAAGTGTATTTAAAAATGGCTCTAAATCTTTAGAACTATACGATGGTTTCATCCAAATACCAGCTTTTTGAATAAAATTTTGCTTGATTGTCTCGTTACCTCTTTTAACAACCACTTCTATCTCAATCGTACCTTTGAGGTTCTCATCAAAACTTTTGTCATTATGAACAAGTTTAATCCCTTTGATGTAGACTAAAATAGTCATGTATGGAGCGTTATTTTCAACGTTTGTTCGAAATCCAGCCAAATTCATGGCATGAATTAGTCCCTCTTTATACTTCGCTTCTACGTCAGTATCACTAAAAAAAGTTGTTACTTTTTTACCGTCTTGCTCCATATATCCCACAGTGCGTTTATCTGCTCTTATATCTTTGACTAATTCAAGAGAGAGACTCTTTTTCTCTTGAGAGACTTCTGCTGCATAATCTGCTTTATACGATAAAAGTGCAATGGACTCATTTTTATAAGAACATCCTCCTAAAAACAGTCCGATAACAACGAAATAAAATAAATTTTTCACGGCAATTTCCTTTAAATAAATTACTATTATTGTACACAAAACTTGATGCAAATTAGGAAATGAGAATTATTACAATCAAAAATTCATGTTCTATTCATTAGTAAATGCAATGTACACTTTCAAAATTATATGGATAAATTATATTAACAATTACTCAAGGAAATAATTATGACAAACTTAAAAAATATTAGAATCAATGAAAATGAAGCACAAAGAGTTTTAGATTTACTCAACACAAAACTTGTACAAAAAATTACAATTGGAAAATTATTAGAAAATATTTCAATTTCAAAAACTTCTCCAGAGGATTACTGGAGCATAAAAGTGAGCGAGCAGGATGCGCTCTCTATAGAACACTCTAAAAATGAATATATTTTAGAAATCTCTATAGATCACTTGCTTAATAGCAGAAAAAATCCTTATTAAACATACCACGGTTTTTGTCTAGTCTTTTTTGACTACGATAAAACTCTCTGGTCTTTGAGGCTTGTATTTTGGCATACTTTGCCCGATACTTGCGTTGATGTATGTGGGGTCTGCAACAACAAGTTCTTTTTTATTGTTGATAACTTTGTCCCCATCCATTGGGATGTACAAGGCTGTTGCCATATGGTCTTTATACTTGACACCTACGACATTTACATTGAAAAGCTCTTTGACGAGATAAGAAAAAAGGACAGCTCTATCTTCACAGTCAGATTTGTTAAAATAAAGCGTCTCTTGTGCAAACATAACTTTTTCTCTGCCAAATTGCTGATCATCTCGCTCATAAGCAAAAGATTTTTGAACAAAATGTAAGACAAAATTCATCGCATCGCTGATTTTTTTCCCATCAACATATTTTTTTAACGATGATGCAATATCTTTATATGTTCTTCCATCGAGCGGAGTGTTAAAAAATGTTTCATAATCTGCTTGTGGGTAGGTAGCCATAAAATCCATAAGATTTTGGTTATATTGAAATGCAACACTGTAATTCTTTCCCAAATCTTCAAAAGTTAACGTTTTAGTTTTCATTTGAGATGGTAAATTTGGTAAAACTCTCATTGACAAATCAAGGGCTTTTTGGGCTCCTGGATAATTCTGCTTGTACGAATAAAGCTCCCCGACATTCTCTTTGGCATAATTCGAAACAACATAAAACTTATTGTTGTCAAAACTGTAATTTGGAGTTGCATAAATAATATTTTTAGAGTAATGCATCAATACAACATGCTTTTGAGCAAGACCCACTTTAACTGCGTAGCCGAGTTTATTGAAAATAAACCAACTTAAAAGTTTTACATCATCTTCATTTGAAAAGATTTTATGAGAAATATCAAAAACTAAAAGATAAACTCCCCAATCATTTAAATTCAAGGTTTTACTTACACTCGCAATCTCTGCTATAAGATTTTCATGGTCACTTGAAGCTGCCGCGTCAAAAAAATTCGAAATACCTTTTTGGTCTCGAGGATAAAATTTTGCATTTTTTAAACCCTGAGGCACATCAAAACCAAGAGATGCGCCATAAAAATTCAGCGTAATATCTTTTTTACCCTCTTTTTGAGTCTCTTTTGCGGGCAAAGGCTCTTTTACAGAAGCAATAATAAGAACTTTTGGAATCTCTTTAACAGCAACAACTTCAGGCGCTTTAAGAGGCTCTTTTTCAAGTGCTGGAACAACCTCTGTAGGTTTGGCAACAATAAATTTTTCAATAGGCTTTATTTTTATACTTACTGTTGGACCTACACTTTTAATCTGTTTTGGTTGTGCTGGTTCGATTACTTTTGGCTTTGGTTTTTCATAAATAGGTGTCCCTTTAAAAGCATTATATGCTTCCCATTGTTGCGTTAAGTATGCGTTAAAAGCGTTATCTCTTTCATCTTTGTATTTTGTAAAAGATTCTGCTTGTGAGCGCTTAAAGTCTTCGAAAGTTTCTGCTCCAAGTGCAACCACACTGAGCAATAAAGCTAAACTAAAATGGCCAAGCAGCCTGAATAATTTTGGTTCCCCAACCCTGTTTTGTTGCACGGTCTACATCTCCTTCTGTTTTATAAAGTATTTTTGCTTCACTCATCTGCGCAGAATCTATTTTGTTGTATTGGTCTATGTCATATGGACGGATGACGCCACTTATTTGGATGATTTGTTTTTGATCATCTACTAAAATCTCACGTTTACCTGAAATAAAATAGTTTCCATTTTGAAGTACTTTAACGATTCTCGCAGAGATTGTTGTCGTAAAGGAAGCATCTTTTGTTGCACTTCCTTGACCTCCAAAAGCATTCGTCGTTGTACTGGCAAAACCAACTCCAGCCAAACCATTAAGCTTTGCAGCTGCCGCATCTACAGCAGGATTCGTCCCTGCAGAGGTAAAAACACCTCCACCAAGTGCTGTAGAATCTGCCTCGTCAAGTTGTTTTGCTCCAGTACTAGAACTTTGTGCATTCTCAGAGATAACAACTCGCACTATATCGTTTACATGCATCGCTTTGTGGTCTGAAAAAAGTGGATTATCCCCTTGACCAAAAATACTTCCCGTAGAAGCAAAATCCGTTTTGTCTTCTATGGAAGGCATCTCCTCTACATACGCAGGAGGCTCAAAATCTATCTCAGGGTCCGTTAAATTAGCTGTACATCCATTTAAAAAAAGTATAGCATAAAAAAATATTGAAGTGACTAAAAATTGTTTTATCATGAGGGTCTCTTTGAAAGTAATCTGCGATTTAGTTATAATCATAGCAATTTTAGTTCCAAGGATGTCCATTGAGTATCAGAGAGACAATAAACGAAGAGATAAAAATCGCCATGAAAGAAAAAGATACGAAAAAGCGGGATGCTTTACGTCTTTTGACAAGTGCTTTTAAACAAGTAGAAGTTGATGAAAGAAAAGAGTTAACTGACGAAGATGTTATCAAAATCATCCAAACACAAGTAAAAAAAAGAAAAGATTCGGCTGAGCAATTTAAAAATGCAGCTCGCGATGATTTACTTCAGATAGAGCTTAATGAAATAAGCTACTATGAGCCCTATCTTCCAATACAACTCAGTGATGAGGCGCTTACAAACGCTCTTAAAGAGATTATTGCCAAAACTGGAGCTACCACCTCCAAAGATATGGGCAAAATTATGGGAGTGGCAAGCAAAGAGTTAGCTGGCAAAGCTGATGGAAAAAGAATTAACGAATGTGTTAAAACACTCTTAGCATAAAAACATTTGATTTGGATGTGTGACTTTGGCCTCACCTCGTTTCAGTGAGGCTAAAGCTACAGATTCAGGTTTATCTAACCAAACTTTAATTTTTTTAGAGCCGCTTCCTCATCATCTTCACGCATGAGAGACTCACCAACCAAAAAGGCATCTACTCCAGCCTTGGATAAATCTTTGAGTTGCCCATGTTCATAAATTCCACTCTCAGCGACAATTATTTTTCCATTTGGAATCATTGGAATTAAGTCATAGCAGAGATTCATATTCATCTCAAACGTTTGTAAATTTCGATGATTTATCCCTATGATATCGCTACCCGCATAGATGGCTTTTACTAAGTCAGATTTATCATGAACCTCAACCAATGCTTCCATTCCGAGGTGTCTTGTGTAGGCTAGTAACTCTTTTAACTCTGATTTTGAAAGTGCCGCGGCAATGAGCAAAATAAAATCGGCTCCATGAACTGTAGCTTCTAAAATTTGATATTTAGAGACTATAAAATCTTTTCTCAAGATTGGAATACTGACATATCTTCGAATGCCACCCAAATAATCAAGTGAACCTTGAAAAAAATGAGGCTCTGTCAAAACAGAAATAGCACTAGCCCCTCCTCTCTCATACGCTTGTGCAATGGCTAGAGGATCAAAATTTTCTCGTATAATCCCCTTTGAAGGAGAGGCTTTTTTCACCTCAGCGATGATTCTAAACGGGTTTTGCTCAGTCGCTTTAAGATAGGGAATAACATCTCTAGGCGCTCTTGCGTTAAAAGCCAAAGAGCGACCAAGCCAATCAAGTGAAAACTTTTTTTCTCTCGCAACTAAGTCTTCTTTTGTTTTTTTAAGTATGTCATCTAAAATCATTGTGTCCCTTTGCGTTTTTGTTTATTGAGGCAATTTTGAATTGCTTTGAGATGTAATTTCACTTCTGGGTCATCTGCCCCTTCAAATTTAAGGACTTGATTCATGACTGTTTGTGCCTTTGAACAATTTCCCAATTTATAGTGCCCCCAAGCCAACGAGTCCAAATAAAATGCAGAATTTGGATTTATTTTTAGCGCACTTCGGATGTATTTCATGCCAGCTTTGACATCAATACTGTGATCAATCATCAAATAACCCAAATAGTTTAAATATAGAGCGTTTTGATCACTTTTAAGCACTTCTTTAAGTTTATGAATCACTCTTTTGAGCATAAGAGGATCTGTTTTATCTATGCTGCTTTCGTACTCATAAATCGCATTTTGACCTAAATATATAGTTTCACCACTTTTTTTATAAAGCTTCTCAGCTAATAAAAATGCCTTGGCATAATTTTTGGAATTTACATAAAGCTCTAAAAGGAGTACATCATTGCTTTGTGAATTTTCTAAAAATCCCATAAGTTTGAGATACTCTTTTTTATACCCATAAATCTGAACTATTTTACTAGATATTTCATCATTAGAATCGAAAGATTGCATCCTAAGATAGACAAAAAGCAACCCATCAATATTGTTTTCATTACTATAAAAACTTATGAGTCTTGAACAAAGAAGTTTAGAGCATCCATGAACTCTTGTATGTGTTTCTAAGAGAGCGATTGCGTCTTTTTTTCTCTCTAAATTCACATAAAGAACTATAGAAATTTTATCTAAAATTTTTTCATTATAATCTTGTGCATAAGCACTCTCTAAATATTTTATTGCGGTATTGAATTTTTTTTGCTGTACATAAATATCACTTACAAGTATATAATCATCTACCTCATTAGACTTATTGACCATAGAGATAGCCAAATCTTTCGCTTCGTCTGTTTTTTGCAACTGCATAAGCGCTGCTATTTTAAGACGAACTAAAATATAGTCATCCAAAGAACCCTTCAGTAAAACATCTACTTTTGAGACAATTGTTTCATACTCTCCAGCCTCTAAAGAGCTCTCAAGATAACGGTATAAATACTCTTTTTTGTTTGATTTTTTATACAAAGTATGAAAGATACTTGCTGAAGCATTGTGCTCTTGTAGTTGTTGCGCTCTAAGTGCCATAAGTATATAAAAATCTTCTTCTTCAAAAATTTTTACATTTGCTTTCATCGATTCTTGCGATGTAAAGAGCCCCATACAACCACTAAAAAACACCAATAAAAAAGAGAGCATTATTACTTTAAACATTTCTAATTCCTGGACACTCTAGCTTCAACGCATCAACTCTTGTCTTAAAATAATCCCAAAAAGGGAAAGTTTGACACTGCGAAGGTCTTGCTTCATAAATCATACATCCATTTATAGTTTTGTCAAAAAAAATGCATGCATGAGAATTCTCAGATACCACCTCTTTAATAGAGTACTTATACCCTTTTTTAAAAAGATACTTTGCTACAAAATCTCTTGTATCTAAACCAAGAAACTTGGAAATATTTTCAATTTCTTCATGTTTGACATAAATATATCCACTCTCGCCCGTGCAGCATCTCCCTTGGCATGTGGAACACTCTTTTGGGTCAAAAGCATAATCAAACCCCTCTTTTTTTATTAAATCTGACATTTTATACTCTGCGAGGCAGCTTTTTTATAAATATCTTGTGCTTTTTGTGAAAATTCGCTTCCCTCAAAACTAATAAGCGGCGCCCAAACTTTCATAAGAGATTTCGAGCCATTTTTAACATGTAACATAACCAAAGAGGCTTTTTTATCTATTTTAGGATGGACAAACTGAACATCAAGAATTTTCAAATTGACTTTGTCAAGTTCTGCACAAATCAAACCAAACTGAGAAGGCTCATAACAAAATATAAAATGTGACTGCGGTTTTAAAAGTCGGGAAACTTTTTTAAAAAAATCCCTCAAGGGCAAATTTACATTGTACCTTGCATGAAACAATATTTCATCCTCGCTTCGAGATGCTCCCTCATGATAAAATGGAGGATTTGAGATAATATAGTCATATTTTACATCTTCATCAAGCTCTAAAAAACTTCCCTCGTGCATCTTATACTCTATTTTATTGACTCTTGCATTTGTCGTAGCATATTGCACGAAAACTTTTTGTTTTTCAACAGCTTCAAGCTCTACTTTTTTGTTATCTCTAGCAACCAAAAGACCGATGATTCCGCACCCTGCTCCAACATCCAAAACCTTCCCTTTTGGATGAAAAAAGTCTATAAAATCATATAAAAAAAGGGAGTCACTGTTGTAACAGTACCCCTCTTGTGGTTGGTAAAGAAGCATAAAATAAAGACACCTTGAAAACATTTTGATATAATTTGCGAATTATATCCAACATAAGATATAAAGTAGTATGGCAAAGTCAATAAAACAAGGGTGAAGATTATGATAATTATTCCTGCACGTTTAGCATCCACAAGATTTCCACAAAAAGTTCTAGCAGATATTGGCGGCTTGCCGATGGTTGTGAGAACTGCAAAAAGAGTAGCACATTTAGACAGAGTTGTCGTTGCTGCAGATGATGCGTCCATCATGGATGTTTGTCAAGCCCATGGGTTAGAAGCCATGCTCACGTCAACTACACACAAAAGTGGAACTGATAGAATCTATGAATGCGCGACTCTCTTAGGTCTTGCTGAAAATGAGATTATTATCAACGTTCAAGCTGATGAGCCTTTTATCGAACCTGAAGTTGTAGAGATACTTATGACTCAACTCAAAAAACTTCAAACCAAAAATGAACCCTTCATCATGGGAAGTTGCTACAATGCCATCAATGCAGACGCAGCAAAAGACCCAAATCTGGTAAAAGTAGTTCTTGATGATGAGAATAATGCCATCTATTTTTCTCGCTCCCTTATCCCGTACAATCGCAGTGGAAGAGCCACTTATTTTGGTCATATCGGCATCTATGGATTTAGTAAAAAAAGTTTAAAAGAGTTCTGTAATCTCCCAGATGCACCCATCGAAGACATAGAAGGGTTAGAGCAACTTCGTGCCATTTATCATCAAAAGAAAATTACAATGTTAAAAGTTTCAAGTACGGGTTTTGGGATTGATACGCCTGAAGACCTCAAACGTGCGATAGAGATATTTTTATAATATTTTGTAGGAGCAGTAAAAAACATAAACCTCTTAAAGGTTTATGTTTTTTAGGCGAGGTTAGATATTGTCACGAATTCCTAAATCTGATACCAACTTAAGGTAAGCATCTTTATTTGTTCTTTTGAAGTACTTCATAAGACGACGACGTGCACCTACTAATTTTAAAAGACCGAGTCTTGATGCGTGGTCTTTTGTAAACACTTTAAGGTGCTCAGTCAAGTCACTGATTCTGACCGTAAGAAGTGCAATCTGAACTTCACTCGAACCTGTATCTGTCGCATTGCGACCATATTTTGAAATTATTTCCTGTTTTTTAGCCGTATCCAAAGCCATAATAGCCTCCTGATGGGTATAATAATCTAACAGTTACACATAGCGTGCATAAAGTTGAAATGGAATTTTATCAAAACTTTTCTTTAAGTTTCGTTAGAAGATAAAAGAGATATTTTCTTTCTCCATTGAAATTTTAACTTCTTTAGCTATAATTTACCAAAATAATAAAACCATGAAAGAACTTATATGCTCATAACACGTGCTAGCGAATACGCTATTTTATCTTTGATAGTTTTATCAAAAGCAGATTCGCCTGTAGACAGCGAAACGCTTTCTCATCAATTATCCATCCCAAAAAGCTTTTTAGCAAAAATACTTCAGGCTCTTGCAAAAAATGAAATTTTAAACTCTTACAAAGGGGTAAATGGAGGGTTTACTCTTGCGCTAGCGCCAAGTGATATCAATATGTTAAAAGTTATGACTTCAGTTGAGGGGAAGGCTCCTGCTGTTTTTGACTGCGCTCCTTCTACAAAAGATTGCCCTTCAAATCAAGCCCAAATCTGTTCTATTTGGCCGTTTCTCCATAAGCTTCAAGGCAAAATAGACCTCTTTCTTGCTGAGCTAACTTTAGCAGATATTTTGGAAGACTAAAATCTTGGCAAGAAAACTTACCTCAAAACAACAAGTCGGAACAGTACTCAATTTTTTACTCGCTCAAAAAGATATCAGTGTTGTTTTATTTGTTATGGCTATTTTGGCAATTATTATCGTTCCGCTTCCTTCAGGTTTATTAGACTTTTTACTTACTATCTCAATAGCCATCGCTGTTTTGATTTTACTTATTGCTCTTTATGTTCCAAAGCCAACGGATTTAACTACATTCCCGACACTCCTCCTTGTTATTACTCTTTTTAGATTGTCACTCAACGTCGCAACAACAAGGATGATTTTAAGTCACGGTCATGAGGGACCTGAGGCTGTGAGTGATCTTATTACAAGCTTTGGAAATTTCGTTGTCGGGGGTAATTTTGTCATTGGTATCATTCTTTTTGCGATTTTAGTTCTCATCAACTTCATGGTTGTTACAAAAGGTTCGACCAGAGTTGCAGAGGTTGCTGCTCGCTTCGTGCTCGACTCGATGCCAGGAAAACAAATGGCGGTTGATGCCGACTTAAATGCAGGGCTCATTGATGATGCACAAGCCAAAAAAAGACGTGCGGAAATTCTTCAAGATGCAAACTTTTACGGAGCTATGGACGGTTCGAGTAAATTTATAAAAGGGGATGCTGTTGCGGGTATCATCATTACCTTTATCAATATTATCGGCGGATTTTTGATTGGTGTTTTCCAGCATGACATGACTGTAGCAGACAGTGCTTCCACATTTACATTACTTACAATCGGGGATGGTCTCATAGCTCAAATTCCTGCACTTATCATCTCTACTGCAACTGGTATCATGATTACACGCTCCTCAAGCGATGGCAACAACTTTGCAGAGGGGACCATCAACCAAATGATGGGAAATGCAAAAATCATGATGATAGTAGGTTTCATCATGATTTTGTTTGCTCTCGTTCCAGGTCTTCCTACTTTTTCAATGGGGTTTGTAGGAATCATGTTTGCAGCCCTTGGTTGGGCGATTTATAAGTATGACAAAGGGGAATTAAACATACTGGATGTTGAGAGTGTTTTAGGTAAAAAAACACCTGCTCAAAAAGAAGAAGAAGAACGCATTGCCAAAAAACCTAAAAAAACGAACGAAGAGATAGCAAAAGAAGAAGAAGTTGCACTCCAAGATATCCTCAAAGTAGAGATGCTAGAGCTCACCCTCGGCTACCAACTTATCCGACTTGCAGATAGTGCACAAGGGGGAGATTTGCTTGAGAGAATTCGTTCGATGCGAAGAAAAATCGCGAGTGATTTTGGTTTTTTAATGCCACAAGTGCGCATAAGAGACAACCTCCATCTGCAGCCTAACCAGTATCAAATACTTCTCAAAGGGATTGTCATGGGCGAGGGGAAAATCGTCCCTGATAAATTTCTTGCCATGGATAGTGGTATGGCGACTGGCGAGATAAAGGGTGAGCCTACAAAAGAGCCTGCTTTTGGGCTTGATGCTCTCTGGATACGCCCTGACCAAAAAGAAGATGCCATCATAAACGGCTATACGGTTGTAGACCCTGCAACGGTAATCTCAACCCACATGAGCGAGCTCATTAAACGAAATGCTGAGGATTTACTCACACGTCAAGAGGTTCAAGTCCTTATCAATAAAATCAAAGCTGATTTTCCTGTTATTATCGATGATGTTCTCAAAGTTGCAAATATTGGGCTTATTCAAAGAGTACTCAAAGCTCTTTTACATGAAAAAATTCCTCTTAAAGATATGCTCACTATCTTAGAAACTATCGCAGATATTGCAGAATATACAAAAAATGTAGATATTATCACAGAGCAAGTGCGAGCAAAATTATCCCGTATTATCACCCAGATGTACTCTTCGGACGATGGCGTTATCCGACTTTTGACTTTTGATACTGCTTCAGAACAAATGATGCTTGAGAAGTCTCATGAAAAAGATGGAAAAAGAAATCTTGCACTCAATGTGGGTGAGATAAATGCTCTAATCCAAGCAACGAGCAAAAAAGCTGCTGAACTTTTACAAAAAGGAATCTCCCCTGTTATTATTATCGTCGACCCTAGCCTTCGTCGCGCCATTGCAGAAATATTTGAGAGATTTTCACTCGATGTCGTAACACTCTCGCATGCAGAAATCGACTCAAGTGCAACTTTTGAAGTCATGGGTTCTATATCTATTGAAAAATAAATTATAAAAAGGTTATTAAATATGCAAAAAACAATCCACCACTTATCTCATGTAGATTTAGACGGTTACAGCTGTCAGCTCGTTATGCAATACACTCCGTATGTGCTTATCAACTATAATGCCAATTATGGCGCAGAGGTAAAATCAAAATTAGATTTAATCCTAGAAAATATTAAATCCTCTAAAGAGAGTGCCCTGCTTCTCATCACTGACCTCAACCTTACAGCCGAGGAGTCCAAATGGCTTCATGGGGAAATTTCTAGTATAAATGAAAGCAACAAAGAGGTCAAACTTATCCTTTTAGACCACCATGGAAGTGGGGAAGAGAGTGCTCAAAAATATAGCTGGTACAATTTGGACACCAAAAGAAGTGCTACAAAAATTACGTATGAGTATGCCAAAGAAAATTTCAAACTCAATGAGCCCGTTTGGATGAAAAAATATGTAGATGTTGTAGATGCCGTTGACTTGTGGAAAATAGAAGAGCATGATAATTTTGAATACGGAAAAGTTTGCATGCGACTCATATCAGAGACAAGAGAACTCAACCGAGTCATGTTTGCCGATGAAGATGTTCACTACAAGCTCTCACTCCTTCTTGAAGCTACAAAATTTTTAGATGCCAAAGATGCCAATATTCTCTTAGATGAAAAAATTCACAGCTTAAAAAAAGAGTTTTTTCAAACAGAGAAAAATGATACTTTAGATAATCTTGCAACCGAGTATGTTGTAACGCTTCTTGGCAAAATGAAAGAGACACATACGCTCTACTACAAAGGGTACAAAGGTTTCTTAAGTTATGGAGTTGGCAATACTTCCATCGTTGGTAACGGCTTTTTAGTTGCGTATCCCGAGTACGATTTTATAGTCGATATCAGTTACCGCGGGGCCATGAGTCTGCGAGCAAACAACAACGTAAGCGTTTCACAAATAGCCAAAGAGTGGGCAAACGGCGGTGGACATCCAAATGCTGCAGGCGGAAGAATCATAGGATTTAAAGAACAATACCGCTACGATAAAGTCAAACAACAAATCGAAGCTCTCATCAATGATAAAGAGTCCGTCGCAGGTAAATTAGAGTACAAAAAAGAAGAACTCTAACCTCTAAAAAATCTAACTATTGTTGATAAAATATCTCTCTATTCCATTTGCCAACCCCTGAGCCAAATCTCTTTGATACTCAGGGTTAACAAGTCTTTGTGCTTCAAAAGGGTTCGATATAAAGCCCACTTCTACAAGCACTGATGGCATTTGAGCACCGACTAAAACCCAAAAAGGACCCTCTCTTACACCGCCGTCTCTTACATTTTTATATTTATATTTTAATGTTCCTAGCATTCCATCTTGCAAATCTATTGCCAATTTATTAGAGGCTATTCTATTATGATTATTTAATAAACTTAGAAAACTTTGTTTTCCATACGCATTCATATCACTCATGTCCGCTGAATTTTCAATTTCTGCAATTCGCTCAGCTCTCGCCGAACGTGATGGAGAGAGAAAATAGCACTCTATTCCATTGGCATCTTGTTGCGTCTTCATGTTGCGAACTGAATTTGCATGAATACTGACAAAAATATCTGCATTGATTTTATTGGCATTTTGTGTTCTACTTTTAAGCTTGATGAAGACATCTCTACTTCTGCTCATATAAACCTTATACCCTCGTGCTAGTAAAATACTTTTTAATTGTGTGGCAATTTGGAGGACAACAACTTTTTCTCTATATCTGTTGTATCCCACTGCTCCAGAATCTTCACCACCATGCCCTGCATCTATCATGATGATTTTATTTTTATCGACTCTTTTTGGGCTGTAGACTTGAGGGGCAATCTCTTGTTTAAGAGATTTTGTTTCTATTTTTACAGGCTCATCCTCTTTTTTCTCTAAAGATGCAATTTCAATGACCAATTGATCTAAATCTGTTTTAAAATTTATATTCATTTTTTCATTATTTCGCAAAACAAGTCTAAGTGTTTTGGGATTATATTGGGCAAGTTTAATCTCTTGTATACCCTCTACTTTTAGGTTTTGAGACTCTATTAATAGGGCAGGATTCATATCAAATACATACTTATAACTATTTTTTCGTACATCAAAAATGGTAAAATGGTTTATTTGTTTTGAGTCAAGCTCTTTGTCAAATTTTAAAATCAGCTTTTGTTCTGCGTATTTTATTGATTTGAATTGATTAGAGGGTTGAATTTTAATATCTTGATTTGTGGAAGTTGTTTTTTTTACAGAAGATTGTGCCGTAAGATTTAAGAGTTCCTCTGCATACTGAGAAACATCCACCTTAATCTTACCTCCACTTTTTACAATCCCTTGCAAAGCAGTTTTTCTAAGTCCATCATTTTCTGCCATAATAGAGCGCAGATAGAGACTTTTATAATCATTATAAGCACGAAACTCATCACCTTTGTTTTGAGTCTTCATGAGGGCATCAGCCCTATTTAAAATCTCTTTATCACTCAAAGCTTCCAAAGAAGCTGTCATTATCAATACTAAAACTATAAACCAACGCAACATAAAATAATTATTCGCCTTGCGTCAATTTGTTCATGAGCTCTTTTACTGAAATGATTTCAGTCAATCGATAGCCGTTGGTTCCAGAAAAAAACAAACCTAACTCAGTGTTGCCCTCATAGGCATCACTGAGTCTATCTGCTATACAAAAACCGACTGCTTTTGCTTCTTCTCCACGGTTACATGGCGCAACACAATTGGAGATACATTTTATAGCAGGACCTTCTCTTTTTTCAACCAAAGTTGTCAGGTTCGTTCTTACCCCGCGAGCTGGATACCCAACAGGAGAACCCATGAGTTGAATATCTTCTTCTTTTGCGTTCAGCAAAACATTTTTAAAGTTCTCATGAGCATCACACTCAAACGTACCTATAAAACGTGTTCCCATTTGAACGCCACGAGCACCAAGCGCCATCATCTCCTCAATATCATTTTTATCCCAAACACCGCCAGCGGCAATCACGGGAATATCACCCCAAAGTGCTGCCTCTTCGACAACAGGTCTTACAAGATTTTCCAGTTGATTTTCAGGTAAAGCACACTGTTCATACGTAAAACCTTGATGTCCTCCGCTTTTTGGACCTTCTAAAATTACGGCATCAGGAAGTCTGTCATATCTTTTTTGCCATCTTTTACAAATAATCTTGAGTGCTTTTGCAGATGAAACAATCGGAATAAGTGCAACATCAGGATAATCTGCAGTAAATTCAGGCATATTAGTAGGTAAACCTGCTCCTGTTATAATCATATTTACTCCCGCTTCACAAGCATCAGTAACTACGCGTCCATAATCATTGATAGCATATAAAACATTTGCAGCAAGCGGCTTATCCCCACAAATTTTTCTTGCATTTGCAACGATAGCGTTTAAACCCTCTTTTGAGTAAAAATTCAGAGCATCCAGAGGTCTTGTGGCGACTAATTTGTGTGCATGAATTTTATTTTCATAGTAACCAGTGCCAACACTGCTGATAACACCTAGCCCACCCTCTTTTGAGACCGTTCCTGCGAGTTTATCCCAGCTCACTCCAACGCCCATTCCACCCTGGACTATAGGTTTTTCAATAATGTATTTACCAATTTTCAACGATTTAAAACTCATCAAATCACCTTTAACTTTGCAAATTTTCTTTTTCCAACTTGAAGTACATATTCACCATTTTGAAGTTGCAATTGTTCGTCGTCACTCTTTTGTTGATTTATTTTAACAGCACCTTGCTTAATATCTCGTCTAGCTTGGGATGTTGATGGAGAAACTTTACATTCTACTAAGGCTTTAGCTATCCAAACTTCCCCTTCAAGAGTAAACTCTTCCATATCTGCAGGAAGTTGACTTTTAGAGTGAATATTATCAAACTCTTCTTTTGCGTTTAACGCCTCTTGTTTTGAGTGAAAACGTGTAACAATTTCTATTGCAAGTGCTTCTTTTACACTTTTTGGATGCAATAGAGCATCTGCCACATTTTTTTTGAGTAGTTCGATTTCATCTAAAGATTTTGTACTTAAAAGCTCGTAATATCGCCACATGAGCTCATCTGAAATACTCAATATTTTGCCAAACATATCATTGGGTGCATCTGCAACACCGATATAGTTATTGAGAGATTTACTCATCTTTAAGACACCATCCAAACCTTCTAAAATAGGCATCATCAAAACAGATTGCTCTTTGCCTATCTCATATACTCTTTGCAAATGGCGCCCCATGAGTAAATTGAACTTCTGGTCTGTTCCTCCGATTTCAATATCACTTTGCAAATGAACACTATCGTATCCTTGAAGAAGAGGATAAATAAATTCACTAATAGAGATAGATGTGCCACTTTTATATCTCTTATCAAAATCATCTCTCTCCAACATTCTTGCTACATTAAAAGTTGTAGTAAGCGAAAGTATTCCTGCAGCACCAAGGTGATTTATCCATTCTGAATTAAAAACAACCTCGGTTTTTGAGGCATTAAGAATTTTAAAAACTTGCTCTTTATAACTTTTGGCATTTTCTAAAATCTGTGAAGCACTTAAAGTTTTTCTTGTAGCGCTTTTTCCAGTAGGATCGCCGATTTGGGCCGTAAAATCACCTATGAGAAATTGTATTTTTGCGCCATATTTTTGGAAGGTTGCAAGCTTTTGTAAAAGTACCGTATGCCCTAAATGCAAATCAGGAGCAGTTGGATCAAAACCAGCCTTTACAGTATACGTTTTGCCTTCTTCAAAATAGGCTTTTAAAAGTTTTTCTATCCCTTGCGCATCGATAATCTCTGCACTTCCTCTTTTTATCTCTCTTAAAGCTTCATGGTACATAATCTCTTCTCTCTTAATTTTTATAGGCATCATCTGTTCTGATAAGATGAATAACTTTTATTTTATTTTCAATTTTAGTACGTAATAGTTGAATATTAGAATCTTTCGATTCAAAACCGATCTCGCAATATTTTATATAAGCATTACTCTCTTTTCCTAATTCTATGGAAGAAATATCGATGTTTAATTTTACTAAATAGGTTAAAAAGTTCGCTAAGGCACCTTTTTCATTATGCATAGACGCAATCAAATTATAATGGTATATAGTTTGTCTCTCCCATCGTATAAAAACCATCGGCTCATGAGCTTCAAGTTTTTTGACGGCATTATTGCACATTTTGTGATGGACATGCACTTTTCCTTTTTCTAAAAAAGCCATAATCTCATCGCCTGTTTTTGGATGACAGCAGTAATCAAACACAACATCTGTTATATTTGAGGCACTAAACACTTCAAGTCCAGCAATTATTTTAGATTTGAGTTTTAATCTATGTCGAGATAAAAAATCAGCAAAGCGATTATTTTGACTAATTTCATTTGTATATTTATCTATAACATTTCTAAAGTGTTCTATATCACATGGTATATTAAAATTTGTATCACAACTATTAGTCTGAAACCACTCTTCTACGATTTTATGTTCCAGATTTATGGCCGTCGCTACAATGCTGACACTTGTTTTCATATTAATATCACGTATTCTTGCATTACAGTTGAGTCGCATACTTGATTTTGCTTTGGAAGTTTTAACAGCATCAATCCAACTGCATCGCGTAATCACTTTATCAGACATGTTTATTTTAACAATATCACCATTATGCACCTCACTTAAAAGTGAGACTTTTATTTTATTTATAAGTGCAGAAGCGGCTTTATCTCCTACATCTGTATGCACAGCATAGGCAAAGTCAAGGGCTACTGCACCACGAGGGAGAGTAAAAGGGTCTCCAGTGGGTGAAAAAACAGAGATAACACCCGAATATAAATCATTTTTGATTAACTCATAAAAATCTTCTACAGACTCATTTTGATACTGCAAATTATTGAGCCAATCAAGCTTGATTCCATTGCCACCACTTTTATATTTCCAATGTGCTGCAACACCTAACTCTGCAGTTTTGTGCATCTCATACGTTCTTATTTGGACTTCAAAAATAATTGTATTATAAAATACAGTTGTATGGATTGTTTGATAACCATTATCTTTTGCAACAGCAATATAATCTTTAAATCTTGAAGAGAGTGGCTTAAAATTTAGGTGAATTAACCCTAAAATCGTATAGCACTTAACAGGGTCTTTTGTTAAAATCCGAACTGCAAGAAGATCTAAAATCTCATCAATTCCCACTCCCTTTCTTTGCATTTTCAGATAAATTGAGTAACGATGTTTTACACGGCTGAGTATCTCAAAATCATCTTCACAAAAACCATTCATAAGGAGTATTCTTTGAATCGATTGCTTAAAATCATTAAGCTTCATCTCAATAGCATGATAATTTGTCTCAAGATAGTCATCAATATGTTGTTTTTCTTCTTTAAAAAGGTAAGAAAAACTTAAATCTTCTAGGATATTTTTTACAAAAGAGATACCAAGTCTTTGTGCTACGGGCGCATACACAACAAGTGTTTCTTCTGAAATTCTTATCTGTTTATGCTCAGCTAGAGCATCTAAAGTGAGCATATTATGAAGTCTATCACAAAGTTTTACAACTAAAACCCGCACATCTTCAGTACTTGCTAAGAGCATTTTTCTAAAAGAGAGAGCTGAAGTTATGAGTTTATCATTAGAACTAGACGAAGCAAGTTCTGCATCACGAATAGAATCTATTTTTGTCAATCCATCAACCAAATGGGCAACATCCGTTCCAAACTTTACCTCAACTTCAAGTAGCGTTACTTTTGTATCCTCCACGATGTCATGGAGTAAACTAGCGATGGTCATGGACTCATCATCTGTAATGGTAGCAACTATAGCTGCTACCAAAACTGGATGGACAACATAAGGTTCTCCACTTTTTCGAAACTGATTTTTATGGGCTATTTGGGAGTAAGAGAGTGCTTCTTTTAATAAATCTGTAGCTGGAATTTTTGAAAAAAGATACTGCGTCGCCGAGTCAAGATCATGAATATGTTTAACTTTTTCTATATCCACATGGCTCAAAGACAAAAGAGACTACTTTTGTATATCTACAAAGCCAGTGACAACGATAAGACCCTCGGCTATTTCCATCAAAGCCAAATCGGCTGCTTTCATACTTTTTGGGTCTATTTTCAATCTACTTGTCGCACCATTAAGAAGCTCATCCATTCTTTTACTTACTGCTATAGCAAGTTGATAGTTATCCATTTTTGGATTATTTTTTAAAATTCTTGCTGTTAATTCTTCAACTCTCATTTATTATTCCTTATTTTACTTAAAATATTTTCTTAACGCGCTGATATTTTTGAGAAAGCTTCAAACTATTATCTCACTATCGAGCAATTTTTCATATTGCCATTTACGATGTCTAAAATGTTCCCTTTTATGGACATATCGCAAACAATAATCGGTAAAGAATTATCTTTTGCCAAGGCGATAGCTGTATCATCCATAACTTTTACATTATCACTTAACGCTTCCTCGTAAGTCAGTTCTGAGAGTTTTATTGCATCACTAAACTTAAATGGATCTTTATCATAAACACCATCAACTTTCGTTGCTTTAATAATCATCTCAGCACCAATTTCTACTGCTCTGAGTGTAGCAGCTGTATCAGTTGTAAAATAAGGGTTGCCTGTTCCTGCAGCAAAAATCACAACACGCCCTTTTTCAAGATGACGACACGCTCTGCGATTGATATAGGGCTCAGCTATTTGCTCCATTTTAATCGCTGTTTGCATACGAACTTCAAGCCCAGCATGCTCACAAGCTTCTTGCATAGCAACCCCATTGATAACAGTTGCAAGCATGCCCATATAGTCACCGCTAGCTCTTTTTATGATGCCATCTTTTGCTGCTGTGACCCCACGAATAATATTTCCACCACCGATAACAATACCAACCTCAATATGAGCATCTACTAAAGATTTTATCTCTTGAGCAATGTATTTGAGTATCTGAGTATCAATCCCATGACCTGCTTCACCAGCAAGAGCTTCACCCGAAAACTTAACCAAAACACGTTTGTTAGCCATGATATGCCTTAATTCTTAAAATCCGCGAATTATACTTAAAAGTCTCTTTAATATTGCTTTGAATTATTTTAAGCAAGTCCAAACTCCTTTTTATATCGCTCTTGAAGCTTCATGCTTTTGTCTTTATAGTCAATTATATCACCGATTTCAACTTCAATTTTATACTTATTTTTTGGATTTTTCAGAGATAAACTTAAAACTTCATGCGCATTAGAACGTATATAAATAGGCAAAATCGGAAGTTTATTTTTAAGTGCAATCAATTGTGCACCTCCTTGAAATTCTCCTAATGCTTCAAGCGATTTATTACGAGTTCCCTCTGGAAATATATATAAAGAGTCTCCTGCTTGGACGCACTCTTTTATTTCATTAAAAAAAAGATTCATCTGACTTGACTCTCTATCGAGCAAGATAGTCCCACCATTTCTGACAAAAAGTCCAAAAAAGAAAGAATTATACAGCTCTTTTTTTGCAACCCAACGTCCATAAAGAGACGAATTTTGTGCAATATTTTCAATGATAAGCGGATCTATAATACTACGATGATTACAAACCAATAAAAATTTCCCCTTAGCAGGAAACTTTTCTCTATATTTAATTTCAATCTCTATGTTTAATTTAGCAAGCAAAATTCTTGAATAGTCCACTCTTAATACTTTTTTTTCTTCCCAGGATGCTGCTTTTTTGAGTTTAAATCCATAATAGTTTGTCAAAAAAGTAGCATATAAAGCCATCTTAATTCGGTTAAAAATCACACCAATCCTCTTTAACTAAAAATATTTTTATAAATATAAAACACCCATTATACCCGCAAATTTGATTAAAAATACTAAGGACTTATTATAAAATTTTATAAATTATCATAACATTTTTCACTTGCCAGATTATCAATTCCGCATTGACACTAAAAGAGGGTAAAATTGCCATTTACAAATTTTAAAAGGAAATTCCAAAATGACAAAATTTTTAGAGTTTAGCGTCAATTTAGAGACATATATCCAAGAGCTCTCTCAAAAGATAGAAATTGATACAAAAGCAACCCAAACATTACTAGAGAGACAAGATAAAACATATGCGAATTTTGTCAAACCCTTAGAGATGATGGATGAGTACCTAAACCAGTTTTTTACCCCTTTATCACATATCAACTCAGTAAAAAACTCAGATAAAAGCCAAGAAGTTTATACTCAAGCCTTACCCATCATGACAGAATATTCAACAAAACTTTCACAAAATATAGATATTTATAAAGCATATAAAGAGATTTATCAAAATGAACACAGCACCCTAAACTATGAGCAAAACAGGGTGCTTGAACTTAATATTTTAAATTTTGAACTCAGCGGTGCACATTTAGATGACAAAATAAAAAATAGACTTCAAGAGATCAATATCAAAAAAAGTGCTCTCTCAAATAAATTTTCACAAAATCTGCTTGATGCTACAAATGCCTACGAATATATCATAGCCGATGCAAAAGATGTGGAGGGACTATCACAAAGTGATATTGAGAGTGCGCAGTATGAAGAAGATGGTGTCGTACAATACAAATTTACTCTTCAAATGCCCTCATATATCGCTTACATGACGTATGGAAAAAATAGAAAAATAAGGGAAGAACTTTATCGTGCTTACGTGACAAGATGCCCAGAAAATGGAGAAATTATTGAAGAACTCCTCGCTTTAAAATATGAAATGAGCAATCTTTTAGGCTTTGAAAACTACACCACATATTCACTCGCTAGCAAAATGGCAAAAGATGAAAAAAGTGTATTGGATTTTTTAAATACTCTTGTAACAAAGTCAAAAAAACAAGCAAAAGAAGAACTTCAGCAGCTTCAACAAATGGCGGCAGAACCTCTGCAAAGTTTTGATACTGCATTCTATGGCGAAATTCTCAAAAAAGAGCAATACGATATCGATGAAGAGCTGTATCGTCCCTATTTTGAACAAACGAATGTTGTAAAAGGGATGTTTAATTTTTTAAATAAACTTTTTGGAATCACCTTTGTTCAGGTTGATGAAAAATTATGGGATGAAAAAGCAAAAAGCTATGATTTATACATACATGACAAGCTGTGCGCAAGATTATATACAGATTTGGAAGCCAGAAAAAGCAAAAGCGGCGGAGCTTGGATGCACAACTGGCAAGCACACTGCACGAATGAACAAGGTCAAGAGCAGTTGGCTTCGGCGTTTATAGTGTGTAACTTTCCACCCTCAAGTAACAAAAATCCATCGCTCTTGCGGCATGATGATGTGGTAACTCTTTTTCATGAAATGGGTCATGCTATTCACCATATGCTGAGTATTGTAAATGAATCTGGGGTCAGTGGAGTAAACGGAGTAGAATGGGATGCAGTAGAGTTTCCATCACAACTTTTAGAAAATTTTGCATACGAACCAGCCGTTTTAAAATTATTTGCTTCACATTATCAAAGCAAAGAAATTATTCCCGATGCAATGATTGAAAAACTTGTTCGCTCAAAGAACTTTTTATCTGCTATGGGGATGAGTCGACAGCTTGAATTTTCTCTTTTTGATTTTATACTTCACACCAAACTCTATCATGAACAAGAGGTGCAGCATTTGCTTGATACCATTAGAGAAGAAACCGCACTCATAAAAGTTCCCACTTATAATAAATTTCAAAATGGCTTTTCACATATTTTTGCGGGAGGATATGCTGCTGGATACTACAGTTACAAATGGGCAGAAGTTTTAAGTGCTGATGCTTTTTGTAGCATTGTTGATGAGGGGATATTTCACTCTAAAACTGCTAAAAAATATCGAGATATCGTCCTCTACGGCGGCGGCGCAAAAAGTATGGATATTTTATTCAAAGAGGTATTAGGCAGAGAACCTAACCCAGAGAACCTCTTACGATTAAACGGTATTAAGTAGTGAAAATACTGCTATTGCTTTTTTTACTTATCTCTTTTGCTTTAGGAGACAAAATCATGACCATCGCATCCTATAATATAGAAAACTTATTTGACCTCAATAGAGATGGGCAGGAATACCCCGAATACATCCCCTATACTGCCTCAAATTGGAATAAAAAAACCTATAAAATAAAACTACAAAACATTGCAAAAGTTATCCAAGAGATAGATGCAGACATTATAGCTCTCCAAGAAGTTGAGTCTTTAGAGGCACTAAGAGATTTGAGATTCACACTTAAACAAAATGGGCTCTATTACCAATCTTACAAGATCGCAGATAAAAAAAATACAAATATCAAAGTCGCGATACTCAGTAAAATTCCTTTTTTTTACACCAATGAGGTAGATGTAACTGCTTCATATGCGCACAGAAATATTTTAGAATGCAAATTTAGAGTCAATAAAAAAGACTTTTATCTATTTGTAAACCACTGGAAAGCAAAAACAGGACCTGAAAGCAAGCGAATAGTCTCTGCAAAAGCTCTTTTAAAACGCATTAAACAACTTGGATACGATAAAAATATAATTTTGCTTGGTGACTTTAACTCAGATTATGAAGAGTATCTTAAATTTGAAAAAAAAAGAGCACACAATGATACAAACTCAAAAACAGGTATCAATCATGTACTAAAAACCATTAATCAAGTTCAAAAAGCTCCATTAGTTACTTATGAAAAAGAGAACTTTTATAATCTTTGGTACGATACGAATGAAGACGAAAGATACACCTATATATATAAAGGTAAAAAAGAAGCCTTGGATAATATTTTAATCTCCCAATCACTTTTAAATAATCAAGATATGTACTATCAACATTCAAGCATCCATTCATACAAACCTCAATATCTCTTCAAAGGCAAAAGTATCAATAAATGGAAAATAAGTAAAAAGCAGCCCCATGTGCACAAAGGAAAAGGGTACTCTGATCATCTTCCTATAGTTGCAAAATTTATAGTTGCTAACTAAGACACCAGTCAATCTCTTTATTTGCACATGAACGTAAATAATCATTCGTCTTAGAAAATGGGTGTGAACCAAAAAAACCTCTATAGCAAGAGAGTGGAGATGGATGAGGAGCTTTCAGTATAAGATGTTTAGAGCCATCAATAAATTTTTCTTTTTTTTGTGATGGATTACCCCATAAAATAAATACTAAATTCTCTTTTTCATCAGAGAGTTTTTGAATAATTCTATCCGTAAAATCCTCCCAGCCAATATTTTTATGTGAATGAGGCAAAGATTCAACAACGGTTAAAACTGCGTTAATTAACAGTACACCTTCAAGCGCCCATTTTGTCAAATCACCATTTGAGGGAAATTTACAATGAGTATCATAAACTAACTCTTTAAAAATATTGACAAGTGATGGAGGAATTTTGTTCTCATGATACACTGAAAATGCTAAGCCATTAGCTTGATTAACTCCATGATAAGGGTCTTGTCCTATAATCACAACTTTTACTTCACTAGGAGAGAGTAAATTAAAAGCTCTAAAGATATTTTCATATTTTGGAAAAACAATTTTATTTTTATATTCATTTTGCACAAACTTTTGTAATTGTATAAAAGAATTTGATTGTATCTCTTTTTGCAAAAAAGAAGACCATTCATTATTTAAAAGCATAAATATCCATATAAGTGAAATTTTTACTAATCATAATATAAATTTTAAACATTATAAAGTAAAAATTAATTAAAAAAGAATTTTGTTTAGAAGAATTAAGCATAAGAAGAAATAAACGATTAAACTAGGCAGCGACCTACTTTTCCAACCCTGCAAGGGCAAGTATTATCAGCGATGAGAGGCTTAGCTTCT
>JFJP01012143.1_pt1 | contig 30902 bp, 31 predicted proteins | sample 431651 | NCBI WGS metagenome assembly JFJP01 (sample SAMN02602958, study PRJNA72255) | Microbial mat metagenome, whole genome shotgun sequencing project. | biome: fresh water; feature: sink hole; material: water; isolation source: purple microbial (photo- and chemosynthetic) mats found in... | reverse complement strand
TTAATATAACGACCTTATTATACGACTAATTACCGCTTTCTTTACGAAACCCCAAGGGCTGTCTCGCGTAAATAAGTTATATGTCATCTTTCTTGTTGTATAATCAATTGGAGGAACAAATGGAATTTCTACTGGAACCCAATGTTGCATACCTTATCCTGCTGAGCGGCATTTTACTTGGGATGATGGCACTTGTTACGCCGGGTACAGGGTTGTTTGAAGTTGGCGCGTTCTTCTGTCTCGCCCTGGCAGGATATGCTGTATATAACCTATCCTTTAATTGGTGGGCATTGGTCATTCTTGTCTTGAGCATTCTCCCATTTATTTATGCCATCCAAAGACCAAAACGTGAAAACTACCTTGGGCTGTCCATCCTGCTATTGGTTATCGGCTCGGTATTCATGTTTGCAGTGGATGGATGGAAACCTGCCGTGAACCCGCTCGTTGCGCTGGTCACTTCGGGACTTTTATCTGTCTTCTTGTGGATCGTGGTGCGAAAAACCGTGCAAGCCGCAGAAGCGCGTCCAGCACACGATCTTGAAATGTTGGTCGGCGCAATCGGAGAAGCAAGATCAAATGTCCACGAAGATGGGAGTGTGTACGTTGCGGGCGAGTTATGGTCTGCCAAAAGCAATAGCCCCATCCCGGATGGCAGTGCAATTCGTGTTGTTCGTCGCGAGGGCTTCATCCTCGTTGTTGAAAAAACTGACTAATCATACTTATATCTTTAAAGGAGAAAAAATATGGATCCCTTTGCAGCTGGTGGCACTGTTTTTTGTTTTGTTGGCGCGATACTGGTCATTGGCTTTGTATTTCTTGCCAATGCCATTCGTATCGTTCCCGAATATCAACGCCTGGTCGTATTCCGATTGGGTCGTTGTGTAGGGGTAAAAGGACCCGGGGTTGTACTGCTCATCCCTGTCGTTGACCGCGGTGTAAAAGCAGATTTGCGCGAACAAGTGCGTGAAATCCCCCAACAAACTTCAATTACCAAGGACAATGCACCGATCTCCATCGACTTTCTATGGTACTTCAAAGTATTGGATCCCTCCGAATCAGTTTTGCAAGTAAGTAACTTTGAAGCTGCCGCTGCCGGCATAGCGGCAACTACATTACGTGCCGTGATCGGCGGCATCATGCTGGACGAAGTACTATCACAACGAGAACACATCAATACCATGCTCCGCACGCGGCTTGATGAAGTAACAGGACGCTGGGGTGTAAAAGTTACAAACGTCGAAATTCGCGAGATCGTTCCACCCCGTGATGTCCAGGATGCAATGAACCGTCAGATGACAGCAGAACGTGTCCGCCGTGCGCTTGTGACAGAATCCATGGGCGATCAGGAAGCCGCAAAAAACCGCGCAGAAGGCACCAAGCAAGCCGCCATCTTACAGGCTCAAGGCGAGCGCGAGTCCAATATCCTGCGCGCGGAAGGTGAAAAGCAGGCTCAAGCTTTACGCGCAGAAGGTTTCGCCATTGCTTTGGAAGCCATCTTCAATGCCGCCAAATCTGTTGACCAAAAGACCATGACCTTGCAGTATTTTGAAACCCTCAAGTCCATTGGTACCAGCCCCTCCACCAAGTTCATCTTCCCAATGGAATTCACCAGCATGCTGGATAACTTCCTTGGTAAAGATGGGAAAAAGTAGTCAGGTAGTCGGGTAGACAGACAAACGGGTAGAAAGTGGAAGGTCAAAAATCCACTTTCTACCTTTTTTATTGATACAATCGCCCCTGCCATGGAAATTGTCACCGCATCCATTCTCGACCTCAACGCACTTCGCAAACTTGAAAATGAAAGTTTTGGAAAAGATGCCTGGCCACTGTTTGACCTGATCGCCGTTTTGACGTTCCCTGAGGTGATCCGCCTTAAGGCTGTGGAGGATGGGCAAATGGCTGGATTCGTGGCTGGGGACCCGCGTCCAAGCGATGGCTGGGGCTGGATCGCCACGATTGCAGTGGATTCACGCTACAGGCGGAGGGGTATCGGGCGCGCGCTTCTCCATGCCTGCGAATCAAAACTTGGGGTATCACGTTCCCGTCTGACCGTCCGCATTTCAAACCAGGCTGCCATCACCATGTATGAAAAGGATGGCTACACCACTGCCGAAATTTGGGATGGTTATTACAATGACGGGGAAGATGGCATGGTCATGGAAAAAGAACTGAAGAGCTAGATAAAATACTTCATAGTAAATTGAAAGGTTTATAATCAGAAAATATGTCTGAAACTCTGCCTCCGCCTGTTTGGGTAAACACACCCCTGTTATTGCAAAAAATGATAGAAGACCTTGCCACACAGAAATGTCTGGCTGTGGACACTGAATCCAACAGCCTGCACGCATTTCGTGAACAGGTCTGTCTGGTACAGATCTCATCCGCCACAACAGATTATCTGATCGACCCGCTTGTACTGAGAGATTTGAGCACACTTGCTCCTTTTTTCTCCGATCCGAAAATTGAGAAAATCTTTCATGCCGCAGAATATGATCTGGTTTGCCTGCGGCGCGATTTTGGCTTCTCCTTTGCCAATCTGTTCGACACGATGCATGCCGCACGCGTGCTAGGCTACCCCGCTGTCGGCTTGGACAGGCTGTTAAACGACAAATTCAAAATCCAAACGGACAAGCGTCACCAAAAAGCAAACTGGGCGGCGCGCCCGTTGACAAAAGAACAGATCCATTATGCACGGCTGGATACACATTATCTCTTTGGCCTGCGGGATGTGTTGGAAAAGGAATTATTTGAAAAAGAGCGCCTGACTTTTGCAAAGGAAGATTTCACGCGCGCCTGTCTCTTCGACGAACATAAGCAGAAAAACAACATCGAATCGTGGGAACGATTTGCCAGTCGTAAAGACCTTTCACTTCGCGACCTGACCATCCTGGCTTCCTTATGCAGATGGCGTGACCACGAAGCCGAGAAATTAAACCGTCCCGTGTACAAGGTGATCATGGATGATACGCTGGTCGCAATTTCGAAGAATTCCCCCCAACACAAGGTTGACCTTTCGGGGCTGGGTTTGAGCGAGAAACAAATTCATTTATGGGGTGACGGTGTTCTGTCCGCGATCCGCCAGGGAGTGGCCGCTCCACTCGTTGGACGGAAACAGGTTAATGTGCGTGATGACGCATTTCTCCGTCGGCTGGAAAAGCTAAAGATCTGGAGAAAAAAGACCGGATTGGATATGGGAGTGGAGTCAGATGTCATCCTACCGAAACCCTATGTCTCAGCAATTGCAGAAAACCCGCCAAAAGACATAAATGAATTAGCACTAATCATGAAGGAAACTCCATCGCGTGTTGAAAAATTCGGCACACAAATCTTAAAAATACTTGGTACAAACAATGCGAATTAATTTTCATGGCGCAGCTCATACTGTAACAGGCAGTCAGCATTTGCTGGAGATCAACGGCTCAAAACTGCTTCTGGACTGCGGGCTTTACCAGGGCAAACGCTCAGAGACCTACGAACGCAATTTAAATTTCCGTTTTGATCCACGGAAAGTGGATGCGGTTCTACTTTCACACGCACACATTGACCATGCGGGCAACCTGCCCAACCTGGTCAAACAGGGATATGAGGGAAAAATCTTCGCAACCCGCGCCACCGCTGAATTAGGCGGTTTGATGATTCGCGACTCGGGCCGCATTCAGGAATCAGATGCAGAGTTTGTAAACCGAAAACGCGCTGAACGTGGTGAGGATCCAATCGAGCCGCTGTACACAGAGCAGGACGCCGAGGAAGCAGCGGGCATGTTCAAAGGTGTGGATTATGCTGAGGTGTTTGAGCCGATTCCAGGTGTGGTTGCTCGTTTCTACGATGCGGGACATATCCTTGGTTCAGCAAGCATCTCGCTTGAAATCGAAGAGAAGGGACAAAAAATCCGCCTATGGTTTTCGGGCGACATCGGCAGATATCGAATGCCCCTGCTGCGCGACCCGGTTCTGCCACAAGCCGTAGATATCCTGATCATGGAATCAACCTACGGGGACAAATCACACAGCGACCCGGAAAATGCTTTTATTGAGTTCCGCGATATAGTCAAACGAACGGTGGAACGCGGCGGAAAAGTGATCGTGCCTGCCTTTGCCGTCGGACGCACACAGGAACTGGTCTATAACCTAAATGAGATGATGCAAAACGGGGATGTGCCGCATGTGCCTGTTTTTGTAGATAGTCCCCTGGCGGTAAACGCCACACAGGTTTTCAGGAATCACCCTGAGTGTTTCGATGAAGAGACTCGCCAGTTTGTTATGGAAGCGCGTCACCCTGCCCTGGATTTTAAGATGCTGACTTATGTCAAATCGGTGGAGGAATCTAAATCGCTTAATGAACGCAAGGACCCGATGATCATCATCTCTGCTTCAGGAATGGCGGAAACGGGGCGCATTGTTCATCACATTCGCAACAACATTGGCAACCCAAAAAACACGATCTGTATAGTTTCATGGCAGGCGCCCAACACCATGGGACGCAGGCTTGCAGACCGCGCGCCGGAAGTGAATATTTTTGGCGAAGTTCACAAACGCAAATGTGATGTGGCAACCATTGGCGGCCTTTCAGGTCATGCGGGACAGGATCTGCTTGTAAAATATGCCATGGGTGTGAAAGATTCGGCCAGGCAAATCTTTTTGGTGCATGGCGAAGAAAGACAAGCCATGACCTTGAAGGGTATATTAAACGATCAAAAATTAGACAATGTGCATTACCCCCGCCTGCACGAGAGCGTAGAACTGTAGGATTTTTTTCGGTTATAATCTGCCTCCGCAGGGCAAGTTAGGGGAGGTGCCAGAGTGGTTGAATGGGATAGTCTCGAAAACTATTGTGGGCTCCGGTCCACCGGGGGTTCGAATCCCCCCCTCCCCGCAGGTAAACCTCCGAGGTCTTAAAGACTTCGGAGGTTTAATTTTTGGTGGTAAGATTCGCGCAATGAAAATAAACCTTACTCTTGCCCAAATTAATACAAAATTGGGAGATGTGGAAGCCAATCTCGCCAAGCACATGGATTACATCCAACAGGCAAAATCTGAGAAGGCGGATCTAGTTGTCTTCCCGGAACTTTCCCTCACAGGTTACGTTTTACAGGATTTAGTCGCCTCCGTCGCACACAAACCCACAGAAGATGACCCCATTTTCAAGCATTTGCTCAAAGCCTCCAGGGACCTTGACCTTGTCGTTGGTTTTGTGGACGAGGATTCCCGCCACCGTTTTTTCATTGCCTCCACTTATCTTTCAGGTGGAAAAGTCATTCACGTCCACCACAAGGTTTATTTGCCCACCTATGGGCTTTTCGATGAGGGTCGTTTCTTCGCTTGGGGCGATTCGGTCCGCGCCTTTGATACCCGCTTTGGACGTGTGGGCATGTTGATCTGCGAGGACTTCTGGCATGCTTCGCCGCCCTACCTGCTCTGGCTCGACGGGGCAGACATTATGCTCTTCTCCTCTGCATCACCCGGGCGCGGACTGAACGACAAGGATAAACTCGAATCCGCACATTGGGTGGAACGAGTCATCAAAGGATACGCCAGCATGTTCACTTCCTTTGTCGCACACGCCAACCGTGTTGGATACGAAGACGGTCTGCACTTCTGGGGTGGTGCAGCGTTGTTTGACCCCAACGGAGAAGAGGTTGCCAGCGGCCCCTATAACCAGGAGGCTCTGACCTTTGCCCAAATGGACTTGAATCAAATCCGGCGTACTCGCGCCCGTCTGCCGCTTCTGCGAGATGAGCGGACTGCGCTGGTCAGAAATGAATTAGACAGGATACTTTCCCGTGGTTGACCTAAATTTATCCATTAACACAGACCTTGGTCGTGAAATCCTGACTGGCTTCATCAGATCCGAAATTACACGGGTGGGAATGTCCCGCGCCGTCATTGGGCTTTCAGGAGGGATCGATTCTGCGCTTTCCTGTGCACTTGCAGTGGAAGCGCTTGGCGCTGAAAACGTCCTTGCGGTGCGGATGCCTTATAAGGCATCCAGTCAGGACTCACTCGACCATGCCCAATTACTGATCGACCAACTCGGCAGCCAGAGTAAGACCATCGAGATCACAGACATGGTTGAACCACTCTTCAAACTTGACTCGAATATTTCCAGAATGCGCATGGGCAACATCATGGCGCGCGAACGCATGATCATTTTATACGATCAAAGTGAAGTATTCAAAGGTCTGGTGATCGGGACCAGCAATAAGACGGAAATCCTGCTTGGGTACAGCACCATGTATGGAGACTCTGCCAGTGCGATGAATCCCATCGGGGATCTATATAAGACGCAGGTACGTCAACTCTCACGTGCAATGGATATCCCCTCCCCCGTTATAGACAAAGCCCCCTCCGCTGATCTATGGAAAGGTCAAACAGACGAAGACGAGTTGGGCTTTATGTATAAGGATGTGGACAAACTCCTTTATCTGCTTATTGACCAGCGTTATTCCCCACAGGAAGCAATTGATGAGGGTTTTGGTGAAGAGTTTGTCAATGCTGTCACCACGCGCATTCGACGTAACCAGTTCAAGCGGATGATGCCGCCGATCGCCAAAATCAGCAACCGGACCATTGGATATGACTTTTTATACCTGCGTGATTGGGGAACATAAATGGGCTTACACATTCCACCCTCACTAAAGCACAAAAAATTTTTTTATCTCTGGCTTGGTCAACTCATATCCATCACAGGAACCCAGATGCAAATCTGGGCTTTATTTTGGCACGTCAATCAACTGAATAAAAATCCCATCGCTCTCGGCGGCATCGGACTTGCCCGCATCCTGCCTGTGATCATTTTTTCCCTGATCGGCGGCGCACTCGCGGATTCGGTTGACCGGCGAAAGGTGATGTTTATGACCCAGAGCATCGCTGCGTTTCTTGCCCTGGCCCTGGGGCTGCTCACCCAATTTGGTAATATCACCATCTGGCATATTTATTTCATCACCGCCATCCAGGCAATTACCGTTGCATTCGACGGTCCTTCACGCCAGGCCTTGATTCCCAACCTGCTCCCAAACAAAGACCTGCCTAACGCCTTCAGCATGACCTTCACTGCATCACAAGTTGGTTCTGTGTTGGGACCCGCCCTAAGCGGGTTTGTCATTGCATACTTGGGACAGCAAGCTGTGTATTATTTCAATGCAATTTCATTTACGGCGGTTTTTATTGCTTTATTTTTGATTGGGCGGGTACCACAGAGCTTTGCCGAAAAAAGTGCCGGCATCAGTGTGGAAGCAGTCCGTGAAGGGATACACTTCATTTTCAATAAGCCGATTATCCTCTCAACCATGGTTTTGGATTTTGTTGCAACCTTCTTCGCCTCCGCCAACACGCTCATGCCCATTATTGCAAAAGATGTGTTGCGGGTTGGCGTTGTTGAATACGGTTATCTCTCCGCCGCACCCGCGGTAGGTGCGGTCCTTGCTGCGCTGACCATCTCGCAAATCAAGGTGCTGCGAAAGCAGGGTATTTTATTTTTAAGCGCAGTTGTGGTGTTTGGATTTGCAACCATCGTATTCGGCGCAGCAACCTCCTTCATCATCGCGTGGATCGCCATCGCCACAACAGGTGCGGCGGACGGGATCAGCACCATCATCCGGAACACCATCCGCCAGTTGCAAACTCCCGATCACATACGCGGAAGAATGACCAGCGTAAATCAAATTTTCTTTCAGGGGGGACCGCAGCTCGGCGAGATCGAAGCGGGTTTTGTCGCGCAGTTATTTGGCGCGCCGTTCGCTGTCATCACTGGCGGTATTGGCTGCATAATTGGCACGTTCCTCATTATCTGGAAATGGCCTCACCTGATGAAATATAACGGTGACGAACCAACGCTTGCAGGCGTACCCGCAGATTAGATCCTTGCCAAATAATCCATCTGATGGGCAATGTACACCAACTCGCCGCGTTCAATTTGAGCGCGGCGTTTCTTTAGCCAATCGGCAAAGACGGCCGTATCCAACTCCACATTACCTGCAAACGACTTTTCAAAGAAATGCAAAATAAAATGCAGAAAATATTCTTCATCTGCAGGATATTTTCCATCCACAGGATGCACCACCCAATCCGATGCGCCTGCCGCGAGAACATCTGCGCCTGCCTTTTGCAGGTGACTGAACAAGTGCCGGCCCGAACGACTATCACCACCAGTCACGCGCGAGTCCATCGTTGCATGGTACAGCCACTCAATTTTCTCATCGAGCGCCGCATCCACTGTCGGTTCCAGGGATGTCACGCCGTCGAAATTAACTGTCAGCCATGCCAGATCCCTGGTCAGCGTAAGCAACTTCGGCATGCTTTCAGGCATCGGCAATAAATCCAAAAATGCATGTGCGATCAATAAATCTGCAGGCTCTTTATTTTTTTGGATGAAATCAAAAACATCCGCGCACTCAAGCTGGATGCGGATATTGCAGGCTTTGTCGTCAAACACCCGCAATTGATCCTGGTTGACCTGTTCCACGCCCAACCCCGATCCGACAGCCCAAAGCGGAATCCACTCCCTCGCCGTTCGAATATTCTCTTCCATTTCATCCACAAGAACATAATCGGCTTTTGTTATCACATCCCAGCGCAGTAGACGCGTGAGCATCGTCCCAATCCCGGCACCCACTTCGATGACCCGAATTGGTGTGGCAGGTAAATTAGCTTTCAAAGCATCAAGGACGTTTCGATTAAGGGCGCGATCATCCACGCTTTGTTTGGAGAGCAAATAATGAGAGAAGGAATATTCCATGAACCCTTTTTACCTCTTAACCCCGCGACCCGCAATCAGCAAACCGAGGCCTCCGATCAACAAATCACGTGCGCGGATGATCAATGTCACCCCGATCGCAGAAACCGCCGGAATACCAAATGCGCCCAGCGAAAACACCTGACTGGCTTCAAGTGCCCCTAATCCACCGGGAAGCGGCAGGAGAAAAGACAACCAGCCTGCCGTCCATGCCACAATTGTTTGCCGGAGAGAAAGATCAATGCCGAGAAATCTGGTAATGAAGAAAAATTCGATCACCATGCCAAACGCCGCGAGCAGGGAGACAAAAACCGCTAAGACCAATGTCCCTAGATGGCGGCGGCAAAACGCCCCTGCCATGCGTTCTGATGCCGCAAAAAAGCGCACAAATTTATTGTTCGAAAATTTCCGCATCAAAGAGGATACGGGATAGGTTCCGCGATAAAGGAGGATAATGTGAACGGGGGGCAACAACATCAGCAGGATCAATCCACCCAAAACGGCAAGCGAACCGTTCCCCCCCGCAAAAATAATCCCGGACTGAAATACAGCAGCCAATCCAAAACCCAGCAAAACAAAGCCTGCCAGAAATTCCAGCAATTTATCCAACACCACCGTAGATGCTGCGCGGACGTAGGTCATGCCACAGTTACGCTGCAAATACAACACTTGAAGCGGCTCTCCACCCACCTGCGGTCCAGGAGTAAAATAGCTGACCCCAAACGCAGCCACACGGGTAACGATTAAAGGGAAAAAGGGAACTTCCTTCTTTTCGGCACGTACGATCAACCACCAACGCAAAGTGATCAAAGAATAAATAAAACTGTTCAAAAGTAACAGGATGAGTATTTGCCACACCTTCAGGTTACGAAGCATCCCCCAAATATCAACCAATGGAGCTTTGCGCAATGAAAAATAAAGCAGGACAATAAGCAGGGAATAGACTGCAACAGAACGAACCCATTCCACAAGAGTCTTTTTCATAGAACGCTCACCCCTTGACCCTGAGGCGGGTTTTCAAGAAGGGATTTCATCTCGGTCAACACTGCTTGATGGAGTACTTGTGTATCTTTTATACCTAGTTTTTTTGGGTCTATCACATTTCCGATCTGAACGGTGACGGTTACAGGCTTTGCGTTCCACATCACCATTGCCAATAATTGCAAGGCAGCGGCTAATTTCTCTCTTTCCTCCCGTTCCTTTTTTATCTTAAGCAATGGATGTTTGGCGGTTTTATTCCAGATCACGTTTCGCACCAACACGGGCAAAATGACTGTTTCAGGTGCCATACGAACAAAAATACCCACACTGTCAGTCCAGGTTTGCAAGGTATCCAAAGCACCCGGATAAACATTGGGGTCAGGCTCGATCTTCCCCGCAGGGAAGGTCAAAGCCACACCGCCGTTGCGTAAATGACCGCTGACTTGACGCACAAGTCTCATGCGTGAAGTGGAATCATCACTGACAAAGAAAAGCTGCCTGCTCAGGTTGGGTAAAGCCATTAGAAAAGGGCGGTCAAGCGCAATAATTTTCAAAGCGGGCCGGTTAATGGCTGCGAACAGTGCCAGGGTGTCAGTCATCCCTGGGTGGTTGGATAATGTCAGGAAAGCGGAATTTGGCACACGATCCAGGCCAAACACAAGCACATCACGGACAAAATGACCAAGGGCAAGCCGTGAAGCATTCACCAACCCATGCTTCCCCACATCCGTATCAAATTCCAACATCAATTTTGCAAAGGTCTGCGCAGGCGGGTGAAAAATTCCCCGCGCAATGCGCGCAGGCACAGAACGATCCTGCCAGCCAAAAGACGAGACAAGATCATCAAGGTTAATTTGAGTAAGTGTTTTCAGTTCGTCCAAACTTATTTTTGCGCCGTCGCCCACATGTTGAACATAAATTCAAAATAGCCAAATTTGATCTTTGTCATTTCAAATCCCGCCTGGCCAAAATACCAACCGAGAAGCGGAAGGGTGTAGGCATAGGCATGCTCGTGGATTTCCTCCGCGCTGACCAGGTTGATCCGCGCCATGAACTTAAGCAGACCATCCGACCATGCTGCTGGAGTAGTGAGGACGACCATGCCTCCAGGTTTTAGCACGCGATAAACTTCTTTAAAAAGCAACGCCATCAATGAAGGGTCAAGGTGTTCAACAACTGCGAGAAGTGTAACAGATTCAAAGAAATGATCCTCAAATGGCAAATGCGGTTTGATTTCGAGGTCAAGCATAAAACTTTCAATTTTAAGTTCAGTTGCCGTGTGCGATGGAAGTGGAAGCTGGTCTATCGCAAATTTTTCTGCGAAGGAGGTGTGTGCCAAAAAATAAGGATATGTGCCGCAACCAATATCAAGAATGCGTCCGGTACGTAACGTTGAGGGAATCAGTTTATTTGCCCGGTGCGCGCGCAAATCTGCGAGCATGGGTTCGAGCAAACCTTTTCCACGGGTCATGCCTGCCATAAAAATCTTCTCCATTTTTTAAATAAATTCGTGCAACTATATCCCACAAATAGTTTCCATGCAATCTGTGAATTACCATCTCGACAATTTAGTTACGGAGCATTGCATTTCCTGACCCCTAATTGCCAGAATTGTGCAGCCGAATTTCATGAGTCAAGAAAGATCAAAGTCACAATCAAAGACTTATGGGTCTATTCAGTTTCCATCGAAAAATGCAACGGATAACCATCCATTCCTGCAGCAAAATGCGCCTTGTTGATCCTTGTCTGCGCCTCAGTTTTTGGCAGGGTTTGGACGTACGCCATGCCTTTGTAATGCGCGATCAGCATGACTTCCATGGCATTGGGTGGAGAAAGCACAAAAATCGAAGTCAGCACATTGACAACAAAGTCCATCGGCGTGACATCGTCGTTGTGGATAATGACACGGTAGAGCGATTCCAGTTTGCTATCTGCCTCTTCGATGATTTTTATCCCAGGTATAACTTGTGAACTCATTCCGTCTTCTTCCATGCATTGCCAAGGAGCAACATGTCCTCTGCGCTTAGTTCAACATCCGCCGCGTCAAAATTTTCCTTGATGTGCGCAGAATTGAATGACATGGGAATTGTGATAACTTGCGGTTGAGTCACCAGCCAGGCCAGCGCAATTTGAAATGGGGTGACAGCATGCGCTTTGGCAACTTCAGTCAACACCTTGTTAACGCGGATGCTGCGGAACTTCACAGGAGAATAAGCTGTGATCAGAATGTCATTCTGCTGACAATATTCAATAACACCATTTTCCAGGTAAGTATGGTTGGGCAGGCTGTACGGAATCTGATTGGTGAGAATGGGCGTCCCGGAATACATCTGCGATTGTTTGAGTAGTTTGAGTTTAAAGTTACTTACTCCCAAATGCCTGACCTTTCCGTCATACACGAGTTTATTCAGGGCGCAGAACAACTCTTCGAGATCCATTCCCAAATGAGGCCAGTGAATGAGGTACAAGTCAATGTAATCCATGCCGAGACGTCGGAGACTGTTTTCACAGGATTTGATCACATTGTCATGATCAAAATGTTCGGGAGAAACCTTCGAAGTAATGAACAATTTATCGCGGTTTATTTTCGATTCGCGGGCAGCACACCCCAGCAATTCCTCGGCATGCCCGCCTGCGTAATATTCGGCGGTGTCAAAGTGGGTATAGCCAATTTCCAGAGCAGAACGCAGAGCGTTCATCGATGCAGGATCAGTCCTGGGATCCGGGGTCGATTCGCCGCCGATCCGCCAGGTGCCAAATCCGATGACAGGGAGAGGCAGGTTGTGGATGGTTTTATATTTCATAAGATAAATTATAGCATCATGAAAAAGCCCCCTCGTTTTTTGGGGGCTAAAATTCCTTGATTAAATTAAACCACGATCTGTATTCTTTGTTTCAAAAAGGACATGATCTCTGTCTTGAATCATTGTCATGAAGTCATCAATCATCCATGTGTCTGGTGAACAGGATCCAATGCCTGCTTAGAAAACAGTCTTCCATGATTTCCCCTCATGACAACCGGCTGCTGTTGTCTGAATACATTTGACCCTAAATTAGAAAAAACAATTCCACATTATTTTTTAAACAAAAAAAGCCCGCCTATATAGACTGCGAGGCGAACTTTTTAATATCTGACAAAATAATTCTAATCAATGTCCACCAAGATAGGCTTCGATGACACTTGGATCTTTCAGCAGGTCGTCGCCAGTTCCCTGCATTACGATCTTACCTGTCTCCAGCACATAGGCGCGGTCTGCAATTGCAAGCGCCATTTGAGCGTTTTGCTCCACCAGTAAAATACTTGTTCCCTGCTCATTGATATCCTGAATGATGTCGAAAATTTGCTCCACCAATATGGGTGAAAGTCCCATTGAAGGCTCATCCAATAAAAGCAGGGTGGGATGCGCCATCAATCCGCGACCGATCGCCAGCATTTGTTGTTCTCCACCCGAAAGCGTGCCTCCAAGCTGATTGCGTCGTTCGCGCAGGCGTGAGAAGCGCTCAAACACGGATTCCATATCGCGGGCGATCTCTGCACGATCTGTATGAGTGTAGGCGCCCATTTCCAGGTTTTCTGTGACAGTCATGCGCGAAAAAATCTTGCGCCCTTCGGGAACTTGAATTACACCCCTGCGGACAATTTCCTGCGGCGGTACTTCATGAATTTCCTGATCTTCGAACGCAACAGCACCTTCACGCGGACGAAGGATGCCCGAAACAGTGTTCAACACCGTGGATTTCCCTGCACCGTTTGCCCCAATCAGCGCAACGATCTCTCCCTTTTCCAGATGGAAACTAATTCCCTGAAGGGCATGGATGGCTCCGTAGAAAACCTGTAAACTTTCAACTTTTAGCATCATAGCGTTGCTTCTTCCGTAATTGATATTTTTTTGTCAGGCTGGTTACATCGGGTCCAAGATATGCTTCAATCACTCGTTGGTTGGACTGGATTGATTTCGGCTTTCCTTCAGCTATCTTTGTACCATAGTCCAATACGGTGATCTGATCAGAAATATCCATGACCACACGCATATCATGTTCGATCAATAGTATGGTAATTCCCAATTCGTCGCGCAGGTTGCGGATAAAATGGGTCATTTTTCCGGTTTCCTGTGGATTCATCCCTGCGGTAGGTTCGTCCAGCAAAAGCAAACGCGGTTTATTGGCTAATGCTCTTGCAATTTCCAGGCGGCGTTGAGCGCCATACGGAAGGTTACGCGCCAGATTGTCGCCAAGTCCCTCCAATCCGACAAATTTTAACAAACGACGACCTTCTTCAATGGCTTGTTTTTCTTCTTCACGTTCACGCCGTGTGGAAAGGACCGCATCCACCCAACCTGCTTTAAAACGGGGATACTGTCCCACCATGACATTTTCGATTGCGGTCATATCCCCAAACAAGCGGATATTTTGATAAGTTCGGGCAATACCAAGCGCTGCCACCCTATAGGTGGGTTGTCCCTGAATAGGCATACCATAAAATTCAATCTGACCATGTTCGGGAATGTAATATCCCGAAATGCAGTTGAAGAGCGTAGTCTTCCCTGCGCCGTTGGGTCCGATAATGCTGGCAATGATATTCTCCGGCACCACCACATCAACACTGTTAACTGCGGTCAAACCGCCAAAAATTTTCGATACTTGTTTGGTTTCAATACATGTGGACATGGTTACGCTTCCTTGCCCAACGGGTTTTGAACACTGGCTTTTTCCAACTCGGGTCGTTTGGCCGGCAGGAAACCTTCAGGTCTCAGTCTCATCATAACAATCAGAAGCACACCAAAGATCAACAAGCGGTAATTCTCGGTTTCACGCAGGATTTCCGGTAATCCTTTAAGGGCAAACGCACCTAGGAATATTCCTGGAATGTTGCCAATTCCACCCACAATAACCAGACAGATGACATTGATCGAGACCATCAGCGCGTGGTCATCGGGACCTGTAAATTGATTCCGCGAGGCAAATAACACACCAGCAAGTCCTGCCACTGCCGCGCTGAGCGATAAGGCCAAAAGTTTGGAAGCGAAGGCGTTGATGCCCGTGGCACGAGCAACAGTCTCATCCAAATTGATCGCGTACCAGGCTTTTCCGGTGCGTGAATTTTGCAAACGATTCGCAAGGAAAGTAACCACCAATACCGCGATAATAATCAGATACATGAAATCAACATCAGAAATAAAGGATTTACCCAGGATGGTTGGTCCGGCAATGTCACGAATACCGCGAGGTCCTGCTGTGTAAGGGGTCATCAAATCGCTCTTAAGCAGAATCCGGATAATTTCAGCAAAGCCCAGGGTGACGATTGCCAGATAGTCGCCACGCAGGTTTAGGATGGGCAGGCCGATCAATAAACCCGAAATGGCGGCGGCTAAAACACCAAGCCCAAGCGCAACCCAAAAATTCATCATCAGGTGATGAGGTTCTGGGGCAGTAAGCAAGGCAAAGGTGTAGGCGCCAACAGCAAAGAAGGCAACATACCCAATTACCAATTGACCCGCCCAACCCGTGATGATGTTCAACCCCAGACCTAAAATAATGTAAATTCCCACGGTGCCGAACACATAATTCCAGTAACCACCCCAGGTTCGGGGGAGGATAATTAAAATTGCCGCAAAGGCCAGCAGGGAAGCATAGCGGGTATATTTATTCTGAATGATGTTTGAAACACGCTCCGACCGGATTGAATCCCAGACTGACTCGGATGCCTTACGCAAACTGGATCTCACCGCGCCATTGTTCCGCAGATAGAAGGATAAAGCAGCAGCAGCCAGCCCCGACCCGGTCATCAAGGCAAACATCAACAGACTTCCAATGAATGGAGTTTGGTCGAAGAGGAACATTTTAATGGATTCAGGCGAGACAGATGGCAAATAGGTGCGCGGATCAATGCGATTGGAATTCAACTCACCAAATAAAAAGCCGATGATCGCCGAGAACAATCCACTGACCGCCCCGGAGGATCCACCCGCCAGGAGTGCACGATTCCACGTATCTGCTTCGAGGAGCGGACGCGGTGAAGCGGTCACCCCTGCCCATGCCCCAACCAGAATCATAAAAATGGAGAAAAATACCAGGGGCGGCGTACTATATGACGATTGAACACCAAATATCTTTCCCACCAATCCAGCGCCAGTCACCGTAAATCCAATTAAGAACATCGTGACAATTACAATCCCAAAGACGACTCCGGTGCGAAGTCCTTTATCCACAGCCGACGATCTCATAATTTTTCCTCAGAAAGTTTTTCGCCCAAAATACCCGACGGGCGCACAATCAAAACCAGCACCAGGATGGAAAAAGCGATCACATCCTTGAGTTGGAAATCGATCCCCAAGGCAGCAGGCCCGATGGCTTCAATGACGCCCAACAACATGCCACCCAACATCGCGCCGGGGATATTTCCAATGCCGCCCATCACTGCGGCAGTAAACGCCTTAATGCCCGGCAGGAAACCGGTGTAATGATTGACCAGGCCCATGTGGATACCCCACATGACTCCCGCCGCACCCGCCAGCGCGCCGCTGATGATGAAGGTCTTACTAATGACATTATCCACATCCACGCCCATCAGGGAAGCCGTATTCTTATCCAAGGCAACAGCCCGCATGGCGCGCCCCAATTTGGTGCGTTGTACCAGGATATAAAGCCCAATCATTAAAAGGGTGGAAAGCACCAGCGAGAAAATACCAGTATATGAAATCAAGACATCATTACCACTGACGTTTACGATCCAGCCTGCGCCGCGGTCCAGAATATCCGGGTTAACTACATTCTTACGCTGTGGACCGAAAAGCAGCATTGCCAGGTTCTGTAGAAAGATGGATGCGCCAATGGCGGTAATCAACAAAATAAGACGCGGCGCTCTACGCAATGGACGGTACGCGATTTTCTCCAGAAAATAGCCCGCCATTGCCGAGATAGATATGCCCACCAAAAAGGCCAGCAGAACTGAAATAAACGGGTGGGCGTTCAAAAAATTATATTCGGGGTTGGAAAGGGTTGGGGCAGGAATAAAGCGCAGGGCTTCGAAGGTAAAAAATCCGCCGAATGCCCCCAACATCATCACTTCGCCGTGCGCAAAATTAATCATAAACATAATGCCGTAGACTAGAGTGTAACCAATGGCAATGAGTGCATACATGCCCCCCAAAATCAAACCAGAAAGACCAAAACGAACCCATGTATCAGCGCCAAAGTTTTGTTGCAGAACGATTACGTTGTAAACCCTCCACAGAAGAAATACACCGATCACAATCCCGGCAAATGTGCGAAGGTAACGTTCGAGACGCAGCCTGCCCTGGGTAGATGTTGAGGTTGGTTTATCCATGAAATATTGACGCCTTTTCAGTAACTTAATTTAGTGTTCAGCTTGCCACACATTTTTATCGTTAATCTGCGCAAATTTTTATAAAATTGAAAACCAGTTCACAGACACAGTATGGAACAGCAGTAATTGAGGGGATTGCCACAACGGTTGTCATGGCAATCCCCAAAACTAGCCTTTGGAATATCTTCGCTTTGAACGCAGCGAAACGCGCTAATGGATGGGAAGCCTTATTCTTCGATCCAGAGACTGTAACGAATAGTCAGTCCCTTCGCTCAGGTTGAAGAAATTTTTTGGAATGCAATTTTCCCTTTCAGGTGAGTGCAACCGGCTCCAAATCTGATTTATTTAGCAGGAACCCACTCGCCGCCCTGGACGATATAGAAGACGGGACCAGAAGCATTGCATTCGCCATTTTCTTTGCAGGTAATGACACCGGCAATACCCTGATAGTCCTTCATACCACGGACTGCAGCTACAAGGGCGCCGCGCGGAATGTAGAGGGTGTCACCTTCAACGATCGCCACACTGTTAATAGCCTGGATCAAAGCACCGACTGCATCGTAGGAGTTCCAGGTGTAGGCAGAGAGGACGCCGGCTTCGGTGCCAGTGGCATCCAAATAGGCTTTGTTGAACTTGAGGATGGGATCAGTTCCGGGGGGAACGAGTGTCGCCGAATAGACGCCTTCACCTTTGTCACCAACTTTGGAAAGGAAGTCCTTGCCATAGATGCCATCACCGCCGAAGAAAACGACACCCGCCAGGCCAGCCTGTTCCATCTGGTTGACAAGCACAGAGGCTTCAGCATTGTATCCGCCGAAATAAAGGGCTTCGGGTTTGGCAGAAGCCACAGCCGCGAGCGGAGCGCTATAGTCTGATTCGCCTGGGGTAACGGCTTCAAAAGCCACAACCTCACCGCCAAGTGCAGCAAAGTTTTCCTTCACCACGTTCGCAAGTCCCTGGCCATAATCGGTACCGTCGTGCATAAGCGCCAAGGTCTTGATGCCAAGGGTCTCAAAGAGATATTTGGCAGCGCCAATACCTTGTTCGGTATCGGTAAAGGCATTTCGGTTGAAAACCGTGGAGCCTTTTGTGGTCAGGTCCGGATTGGTCGCGGAAGGCGACATCATGGGAACGCCGGCTTTTTCGTAAATGGGCATAGCAGCAGCAGTTGCACCTGAGAAGGCATGTCCAGCCATGGCAACAAAGGTCGGATCTGAGACCAGTTTGTTCGCCACAGCCGCGCCGCCTTCAGCGCCGCCGCCATCATCTTCGATAGCCACTTCAACCTTCCAACCCTGGACATCACCAAAGTCGGCAACAGCCAATTTCATGGCGTTTGACATGTCGATACCGAATTGGGAATAATCGCCAGTCATTGGTCCGGAGTACCCGACTTTGATAGTCTGGTCCTTGCTGATCGTGGCACAGCCAAGTTCTGCGTTACAAGCTTCCGGCGCTTTGGCAGCAGCCGGACCGCAAGCAGCCAGGGTAAGCGCTGCGACAAGCATAACAAATAGTACGATACGTTTCATTTCTCTTTCTCCTTAAAAATTATTTTCCGTGCATAAGCAGCAGTCTTACAGTCAGATCCTATGAAAACGCTCTTAAGTAACGGTTTGACGAGTTTCAGGAAAGCGTAGATAGCGCTTCTCTGTGACTACACGTTGAATACGGTTAATGCTTTCCCAGACATCCAGGAAGGATGTATACATGGGTGTTAACCCCAGGCGGATGTTATCCGGTTCGCGAAAATCGGGAATGACATTCATCTCCTCGATCAACGCCAGGTTGATACGATACCCTTCTGCATGGCGGAAACTGATATGTGACCCACGCTGATCCACTTCGCGCGGGGTGCCCAGACTAAAACCCAAGGGAGCTAAAATCGCATCGAACAGGTCGATCATATACGAAGTCAATAAAATGGATTTTTTCCGCAAACGCTGGATGCCGACTTCCAATAAAAGGTCAACACCTTGCTCCATTGCCAGAACAGAAACCACCGGCGGGGTCCCACACAGGAAGCGTTGAATTCCTTCCGCTGGTTTGTAATCAAGTCCAAAACTGAATGGAGTACGATCGCCAAACCACCCCCAAATTGGAGATAGCGCTTCTTTTTGCAGGTCACGGCGGACATAGAGAAAAGCGGGAGCGCCAGGTCCGCCATTCAGGTATTTATAAGTACAGCCTGTCGCAAAATCCGCACCCCAGTCGTCCAATTCCACGGGGACAGCGCCGACAGCGTGACTCAAATCCCAAAGCACCAGTGCCCCTTTTTGATGGGCATATTCAGTGATGGTCCTGGCATCGTACATATACCCGCTCTTAAATACCACATGCGACAAAGTAACAAGTGCGGTATCCAGGTCAATCGCATCAAGCACAGCCTGGGTGTCGACTCGCAAACCGTCGGCTGGTTCCAACATTTGAATTTGGTGTTTTCCGCCGAGAAGATGCGAACAACCTTGCAGCATATACAAATCGGACGGAAAATTCAGCGTATCAGTAATAATTTTTTTTCGTTCGGGTCTAAGCATCAATGCCGACATCGCCAGTTTAAAAAGGTTGATGGTGGTCGAGTCACTGACCACAACTTGACCTTGCCCAGCGCCAACCAATTGAGCGATCTTCTCCCCCACGACGATCGGTGACTGATACCAGTTAATCCCCCACGAGCGGATCAACTGTGTACCCCATTCTTCTTTGACAATCTGGTCAACACGCTCGATCGTCCGTATGGGAAGTTTACCCAGGGAATTGCCATCCATATAGATCATGTCGGCGTCGTTATGGAAAAATTTTTGACGGTAGCCAGACAGCTCGTCGGCTTCGTCCAGTTTGCGGGCATAGTCACGGGATAAATCTATATTCATTGAGTAAGGTACCTTTTCGTGGGGAAAATTCGTTAATCTGCGAAATGGGAGTAACGACCTTCCGCCAGGCGTCGTTTGCCTTCTTCCAATAAATCATCAGGAATGACCTTGAAGGTCTCGCCTACATTACGATCCTGAGGTTCACGGGGAGCTTCGCCATTGGCAAGGAATGTCAGCGATTCCGCCATGAGTTCACCGGAGAGAGTGGCAATGCGGTGATTGATGCTTTCGTAGGTATCCTGACGATATACAGGAAGCTGCCGCTTGGTAATAATATCGCCAGTGTCAATGCCCGGATCGATAAAATGAGCGGTGGCACCTTGCGGCATATTTTTATACAATGCCCAGCCCACCGATGCTGATCCGCGCAGCAAGGGAAGCAATCCTGGATGTGCGTTTACCGTGGCCCGGCGTGGAGTTTCAAGAATTGATGGTTTGATGATACGAGTACCACCCAGCGCCAAAACATCGGGTTTTTCGGCTGTCAGCAACTCCTTACAGGTATCATCGTTATGATTCGAAACGCAGAAAACCGGTATTTTCCTTCCAGCAATTAATTGAGTCAGGCGCGGAGGAACTGGTTGACCGCTAATACGCGCCAGGAATTTTTCACGCTCAACATCACCAACTTCAGAGACTTCCTGGATGATCACACTGGGAATCAAATCATTCTCAAGCAGTATACGCAACATCTCTCGTCCGTAAGGATGTTCTTCAAGTACTAAAAAAGCAAAATGAAGCGACATAAAAAATACCTCTTCGCAGGCGGGATAAGAAAAAATAAGCCGAATTTTGAATATAACTACAGAACACCAACCATCGTGGTGATATATCAGCATATTACAAAATTATCTTTTTCCAAGAACTAATGGCCGCGTATTATAAAGGATTTTATCTAATTTGCTAATGTCCGAAACAATATCAGACAATCCCCCCTGTTTCTCGTCCCTCCACAAATATCCTATTTCTCTGCATAAATTCTGCACAATTGAAAAGTATCTTTAGGTAAACATGAAAAGGAGATGTTAGATGAAAAAATTAATCTGCCGTGCAGGAAATGTTCAATGTCACTGAAATACCCTAAAATTTATTTTGCGTTTTTTGTTCTTACTTTGGTTATTGCCGCCCAAGCGTGCAGCGCTATTCAAACTCCATCACCTGTCGCAACCGACCACGCGATACAAAGCCAACCGTCCATCGCCGAATCATCAAACATATCTGTACCTGCAGGGGAGATACAAAACAAATCTCTTGCAAAAATCCCAAAACCGGCAATGGAGAGTACCCCATCTCCAACGCCGCCCATAGTCACTGTGACAATCTTGAACGGTGATCTTTCCATCCGCACGGGACCCGATATGTCGTTCGATGCGATTGCGAAATTGCAGGACGGAGATACTGTCACTGCACTGGCACGCAGCATTATGGACGGCTGGGTGCAAATACAGATCCCATCCCAGGCTGGGAAATTGGGCTGGATTTCAATCCAAACCAATTACTCGATCGTGACTGGAAATCTGCTTGATCTGCCGAGGATTGACATTGTGGAATGGAATGTCGGGTCTTACCTGAACAACTGCACCTCGCACCAAATGATCGTGAAACCTGGCGGCAAAATTCTTCAACCAGTTGAAAGTCCTACAGAGAATGGCGTGTGGGTTACTCCAGGCACATATTCGGTTTTTGACATGGACGTTGATGGTCAGCCAATCGTAGCGAACCTGACCGTGCTCGAACACCGTGAATACAACATTCACAAAGATGGCAATGGACAGCAATCAGATTGTCCCCAACCCTTGCAAAAATAAATAGAGAGTCAACATGCAGAAAAATATTCTTTCCTTCTTACTCCTTGGATTGTTCCTTGTTGGATGCAGTCCGACAGCCAACCAAACGACAAAAGCCCTGGGATTACCGACCACTTCAGCGGCGGCAACTCCCACGCAGCAACCGACGAACCCCACAGCGGTTCCAACCCAAACGGCAATCGCCACACTGCCGCCCATGCCTGATTTCAGTTTGATCGGGCTACCAAACGAACAAGAAGGCGAGTTGGTGTTTGATTTTGTCGAGCAACTATGTGACGCAAAGTGGCACACACGCGGACAGGATCTACCCTGCCCTGTCAACGATATCCAATCAAGCGCGGGATACGTCATGCAACTTGACGGGGCGGCTCAAGGGATGCCGTCGAACATGAATATCCTGATGGCCTACACCCCGCAGGAAAAGTACGAAACGATCTATGGTGAATATCCTGCCATGACCGTACAAGAAGGAGACCGCTTCCGCGCCGTACTTCAATGCCGTGACCACTCATTTTGTGATGTGGAATTTGTGCTGAATTTTTCCGACGAACGCGGCAGCGCAGGCTTAAAGAATTGGCGCTACCTGTTTACAGATGACCCGATCGTGGTGGACTATCCGCTGGATGCTCTGGCGGGACAGACTGTACAGTTCACCCTGGCGGTGCGCGCTCGTGGAAACCCAGTCGAAGCCTATGCGGTCTGGGTTGCCCCTCATATTTATCATCCCACCCCGTAAAGTGCTGACTGGGAACATCCATGATTATCCTATTCATCTGCACAAATTTTTCACAATTATTCGATACCCTATAAAAAAACAAGGAGAATTCTTGTATGAAAACAGTTATGAATTTTATAAAAAATACGAAAATTAGAAACTGGGGCATTGCAGCGATCGCACTCCTGGCTGTGCTGGGGTGGACTTTCTTTTCCCCAAACACCAGCAACGCGCAAACCAGTACGGAAGCAGTTGTAACCTCTCTGAATCTAGCTGAAACCATCGAGGGGTCCGGCTCACTGGCAGCCCAGCCTTTCGCCAGCCTGGAGTGGAAGACAAGCGGCGTGGTGGAAGATGTAAATATTGCGCCTGGAGATTTTGTCAAAGCGGGGGATGCGTTACTTTCCCTTCAACCTTCCAGCACGTCGGCAAATATAGTTAACGCCAAGTCAGATTTGATTAATGCCCAGAACGCGCTGGAAACTTTATTGAAATCGGATACAGACCGCGCCCAGACCGCCATTGATTTGGAAGATGCACAGAATGCCTACGACAAAGCCAAAGACTGGCGCGTTTCGTTGAATGGGAAAATCTGGATCACTAGAATTACCTACAGGAACATGGGTGGGCGACAAATCCCAGTCGAACATTCGTACAGAGACTATCCCTCCCCTGACACCATAGCAGATGCAGACCGCGACCTGGCTTTGAAAATGTCGAGGCTGGAAGATGCTCAACGCGAATTTGACCGTCTGAAAGATGGTCCTGATCCTGACGATGTTGCCGCCGCCCAAGCCAAAGTGGATGCCGCACAGGCGACTGTTAACTCGTTGAATATTATTGCTCCGTTCGATGGGCAGGTGCTTTCAGTGGATGATCGAGCAGGCGATACGGTGAACACGGGCGACCTTTCGGTCAACCTTGCAGACTTGAATCATCTTTACGTCGAGACGCAGGTGGATGAATCAGATGTGGCAAATGTCAAATTGGGCAACCAGGCTGAGGTTACGTTGGATGCGGTGTCAGGCGTCACGCTTACAGGGGAGGTTTCGGCAATCAATCCTGTTGGAGAAGTTGTCTCAGGATTGGTGAAATACAACGTCCGCGTTGATTTGGACAAAGTGGAAGATGGCATGTTCCTGCCGCTTGGAACCACTGCAAATGTGGTCATTCAAACCAAGCCTGCCTCTGCCACGCTGGCGGCTCCGATTGCGGCGATACAAAATGACAGCGCGGGTGAATATGTTTGGGTGATCCAAAGTGACAACACAACCAAACGGGTTGACGTGATCAGCGGTTCTATCATCGGCGACCTGGTGGTGGTGACTGGCGACTTGCAGGAAGGCAACAGATTGCAGTTGGTGGCGACGAGCAGTTTTGAAGCGCCCAACCCAATGGGCGGAGGGGAGTAGCCAATGATCCAAATTGAAAACTTGACGAAGGTCTATCAAATGGGCGAGAGCGAAGTGCGGGCGCTTGATGGCGCGAGCTTCGACATCGATAAAGGTGAAATGGTTGCAATCATGGGGCCGTCAGGCTCTGGCAAAAGCACGCTGATGTCGATCATTGGCTGTCTTGATGTGCCGACCAGCGGAAAATACATACTGGATGGCGTGGCAGTCGAAAATTTGGACGAAGCCAAACTGGCAGAGGTTCGCGGGCGAAAAATCGGATTTGTATTTCAGCAGTTCAACTTGCTCGCCCGCACCAGCGCCCTCGAAAATGTGATGCTGCCATTGACCTACGCGGGCGTATCGGGCAAGGAAAGACAGGACCGCGCCATGAAAGCTCTGGGGCGCGTGGGTCTGGCGGAACGGATGTACCATGCGCCCAACGAACTCTCAGGCGGGCAGCAGCAGCGTGTGGCGATTGCGCGCGCACTGGTCAACGAGCCCGCCATCCTGTTGGCAGACGAGCCGACAGGCGCGTTGGACAGCAAGACGGGTGTGGAAATTATGGAATTGTTCCAAAGCCTTTATAAAGATCATGGGCAGACGGTTATTTTAGTGACACATGATTCTTATGTGGCGCGTCATACGAATCGAATTATAAAACTTTCAGATGGTCAGATCGTTTCGGACGAAGTTAATGCAAACCCGATCAAAGCGGGCATGCCGCGCACGGAAGTGTAAACTGGAGAATGGTAATTGATAATTTGAGATTGGTGAATTAATTACTAATTTCTAATCTCCAATTATCTTGAATTGGGAGAACTAAAATGTTATTTTCAGAAAATTTCAAGATTGCCATACGAGCCTTGCGCGCCAATAAAATGCGCTCCATGCTGACCATGTTGGGCATTGTGATCGGCGTGGCAACGGTGGTGGCGCTGCTTTCCATTGGCAAGGGAGCCACTGCCAGCATCACAAGTTCCATTCAAGGCAACGGCTCGAACCTGCTGACCGTATCGCCTGGGAAACAGCAATCCATGCATTCAGCAGGGCAGTCTCAACAGGCAAGTTATTTGTATTATTCAGACTACCAATTGCTCCAGCGCACACTGGTTGATAATGTAGCTGCAATTGCCCCCAGTTATCAGTCATCGTATCTTGTAAAGTATGGCGATGAAAGTTTCTCGGTGGGTGTTACAGGAGTTACACAGGATTATCAGGATACGCGTTCATACACTATGGCAGAAGGGCGCTTTGTTTCAGATGGCGATAACAAATCAGAATCGCTGGTGGCGGTGTTAGGCTCCCAAACAGCCGAAGACTTGTTCGGAGGTCTGACTGCCATTGGAAAAACGATTTCGATCAAAAGTGTAAAGTTTGAAGTGGTTGGTGTGCTCGAAGCCAAAGGTTCGTCTGGATTCATTTCCTCGGACGATGTAATACTTATTCCATTGGAAACAGGGTACAACAAATTATTCGGGTCAACCGCCACCTATAATGACAAAAAGATCGTTAATAGCATTTCTGTCTCTGTTGCAACTACCGATGCCATGGATACGATCTCAGCGCAAATTTCATTTTTACTCCGCCGCTCACATAAACTTACATCTTCTGACGAATTGGATTTCAACGTCTTGAGTCAGGCAGACTTGTTGAACACCTTGACCACCGTCACGCAAACACTGACGATCTTCCTCGGCGCAATCGCGGGAATTTCCCTGCTGGTGGGCGGTATCGGCATCATGAACATCATGCTGGTTTCGGTCACAGAGCGCACCAAAGAGATCGGTCTGCGAAAAGCTGTCGGAGCAACCAAGAATCAGATCCTGACCCAATTCCTGATCGAAACCATGACCTTGAGTGTGTTGGGCGGCATTATTGGAATTCTGCTTGGCGTTGGCTTGGCGCTCGTCTTCAAAGCCACAGGCATGATCTCCTCAGTTATCACCGCTGACTCCATTATTCTGGCGTTTACCTTTGCGCTTGCAATTGGCGTCTTCTTCGGCTTATATCCCGCATATCGCGCCGCAAACCTGCATCCCATGGTGGCGCTGCGCTACGAGTAATTAGAGATTAGTAAGTGGTAATTACCGATCGCCACTTGCCAATCACTTATAATTCCCTCCATGCCAAAGAAAATCCTCATCGTAGATGATGAACCTCAGATCGTTGAAATCTGCCGGGATTACCTCAAAGCGGCTGGTTATGAAACGGTCACAGCCAGTAACGGTGCCCAAGGCATATCCCTTGCGCGCCGCGAAAAGCCAGACCTGATCGTGCTTGACCTGATGATGCCCGAAATGGACGGACTCGATGTCTGCCGCACCATCCGGCACGAAAGCGATGTCCCGATCATCATGCTCACCGCCCGCGTTGAAGAGACCGACAAACTAATTGGGCTGGAGCTTGGCGCAGATGACTACATCACCAAACCGTTCAGTCCGCGTGAGTTGGTGGCGCGCGTCCGCGTGGTGCTTCGCCGTGTAACAAGCTCACCCGACAGCGAAACCATCCGCGCAGGTGAAGTTGAATTGGATCGCGCCCACTACGAAGTCCGCTTGCCCGATAAAACTGTTTCCCTAACCTCCACCGAATTTGAAATCCTCGCCACGTTAATGAGCCAGCCTGGGCGTATTTTTTCACGCGCCCAATTATTGACCGCCTCGCACGGCATCACCTTTGAAAGCCTCGAACGCGCCATCGATTCGCACATCCGCAATCTGCGCCGCAAACTGGAACCCGCCGAGTTAATCGTCACCGTGCATGGCGTCGGCTATAAATTTGAGGGTTAATATGCATCATTCATCCATCCACGATATTCGTATCCGCTTGCTGACCTTGTTGGTCAGAGCCTTTGCGCTTGTTTTATTTCTGTCTTTATTTTTTTTTCTTGCCATCTTTAGTTATTTTCTTTCATCGCCATCATCGAACATCCCCACACCCTTTTCTGCTCTTCAAGGATATTACATCGGACATGGAAGTTGGGAAGGCGTCGCCTCGGCGTTTGAAGCGAATGAGGCATTAAAGTCTTTGAATACGATTTTATTGGATAAAGAGCAGCGCATTATTCTCGACCATAGAATTGATTCTGTTTCGACAGTTGGCTCCAGCTACGAGATTAAACACGGCGACATTGTATTCCCCTTAAACGTGCGGGATGAAAATATTGGTACACTCATCGTTACTTCACTTTCTGTCGAGTCCCGTCTCAATTTGGTACGCGGGGTGATGTTTCCTGCCAGTATTGTTTCGTCCATTCTTGCATTGTTTCTTGTCGTTGTTGCAGTCTTGCTCATTCGGCGTTACGTCAATCCACTGGCGGATGTGATCTATGCCGCGCGCGCCGTGGCAGATGGAAAATTCAACACCCGTATTTCCAGTGAAGGTCCGCAAGACCTGCGCAGCCTCTCTGACAGCTTCAACGAAATGGCATCCTCTCTCGAGCGCAACGACCGCGAACGGCGAGACATGTTTGCCGACATCGCCCACGAACTTCGGACTCCGCTCACCATCATCCGCGGCAGACTCGAAGGCATTGTGGACGGAGTCTACGCCGCAGACAGCGGACAAGTCTCCCTCGCGCTCGAACAAACTTATCTCCTCGAACGCCTCGTAGACGACCTGCGCCTGCTGACCCTAGCCGAGACACGTCAATTACATTTTGAGAAAAAGAACATTGATCTTGCCCAACTGGTACAACATTCAATTGACATGTTTGCCGCTCAAGCCCGCGAGAAGAATATTTCGCTCTCGCTTGAAAAGGGAAACGGTGATTTCACCACTGAACTCGATCCTCAAAGAACAGAGCAAATGATTGGAAACTTAATTGGCAACTCTTTGCGCTACATTCCTGAAGGCAGTAAAGTCTGGATTGTTCTTGAAAGGACTGCTGATTTACTTCGTCTGGAAATCAACGACAACGGTCACGGTGTTCCAGCCGAAGACTTGCCATTTCTCTTTAATCGTTTCTGGCGCAAAGAAAAATCCCGTTCACGCATATCAGGCGGAACAGGACTGGGACTGGCAATAGCCAGACAGCTCATCGAAGCACAAGGCGGAAAAATTAAAGCAAGTAATTTGCCTGAAGGCGGGTTGCAAGTGGTGATCGAGTTAAACAAGTAAGCCTGCCGCAACAAGACAGGCTTACTGTTCACTGGTTTATGAAATGACCACCCACTCCCCCTACGCTGCAACTGGTATTTGCTTCCTCGCCTCTTCAAATCCACGTCGCAGAGCCTGGTAATTCTTGGGAAGCAGGTGTTGGTGTCTCGTGGGCAGATGTCCCTTGAGTGCAGCTTCCAACGCCTCGAGGGTCACTTCGGGTAAAGCCGCCAGCAGGGCACCCACCGTGACCATATTAGTCAAACGCTTATCACCAATTTCCTCGGCAATTTCATTTGCAGCGACAAAGACCGTGTTGATGTCTGTGCGCTTCGCGCCATGATCCACCATGGATTGATTTACGACCAGCGTTCCACCTACCTGCATTAGTGGTTCATACTTATCAAAGGATGGCAGGTTCAGCGCAATTACCAGCGGCGGATTTTTTACCAGGGGCGAACCAATCTCATGATCCGCAATGACGACCGTACAGTTGGCAGTACCGCCGCGCATTTCGGGACCATACGACGGGATCCATGTCACATCCTTGCCAGAGTCCATCGCCGCGTATGCAATAACCTGACCCGCAAACAACACACCTTGTCCGCCAAACCCTGAAATGATGATTTCTTTTTGCATTTGTTTTCCTCTTTTTCAAACACAAAGGATACAGTGTACACGAAGGATATTTTGCTTCATCCTTCAGTCTTCATCCTTATATTTTTACCTGCTTGATCGCTTCACTGAGTTTGCAATCCACCAGAGGGTATTCTGGGATCATGTGCTCTTCCAGGAATTTCAACGCGTTGACCGGCGTCATGCCCCAATTCGTTGGACACGTGGAAAGCAACTCGACCATCGAAAAGCCAAGTCCGCGTGTCTGAGTTTCAAATGCCATGCGGATCGCTTTCTTTGCCAGGCGGATATTCTTCGGGTCATGCAGGGAGCGGCGTACGCAATAACCAACACCATCGAGGGTGGCAAGCATTTCCGCCATCTTGATCGGGTATCCCTGCGTCTCCACATCCCGCCCGTTCGGCGAGGATGTTGTTTTCATGCCAGCCATGGTGGTCGGCGCCATCTGCCCGCCGGTCATGCCAAAGTTGGCGTTATTTAAGAAAACGACAGTTATGTTCTCACCGCGCGCGGCAGCGTGGACGATTTCGCCCATGCCAATCGAAGCTAGATCGCCATCACCCTGGTAGGTGAACACCGTGCGGTCAGGCAGAACACGTTTGATCCCAGTAGCCATCGCGGGTGCACGTCCGTGCGGAGCTTCTACAAAATCGGTATTGAAATAATTGTAGGCAAAAACCGAGCAGCCCACAGGCGCAACGCCGATGGTTTTTTGGGTCAATCCCATCTCATCCAGGACTTCCGCGATCAATCGATGAGCCACGCCGTGCGTACAACCCGGACAGTAATGCGTTGGGGTATCTGTAAAACCTGCTGGTCTCTCATAAACCAAATTTTCAGTCGCCATAGTTTTTCCTCTTAAATGTCATTCCAAGAAGTGCGCTTTTCCCGTCGAAGCAATTTCCATTTCGGGAGGACACTCTCATTATGACATTAAACAATATGCGCCATCCGTTCAAGCCACGCGTCACGCGGATGAACATTCATGCTCAACTTGGCCTTTGACATGCGGCGAATCTCGCCCAGGATTTCATCTGGGAAGGGCACCATGCCACCAAGCCGCCCATAAAATTCGACTGGAACTCGTCCCCGCACTGCCAATCGAACATCCTCCAGCATTTGACCCGAGTTCATCTCTGTCACCAGGAACGACCCCGCGCGCGCTGTGAGTTGGTCGATCACTTCATATGGGAACGGGCTGACAGTGATTGGCCGTAGCAACCCCACTTTGATGCCCTCTGCGCGCGCCTCACGCACAGCAGATAATGCCACACGCCCTGCCGTGCCAAAACCCACGATCACAATATCCGCATCATCGAGGAAATATTCCTTATAACGAACTTCATTTGCCTGGATGGTCTGCCAGCGCTTCAACAACCTCAGATTCATAACCTCTTCATCAACGGGCTCAATGTAAATGGATGAAAGAATCCTGCGTTCGCGTTTTCCCATTGCGCCATTGGTTGCCCAATCCCAATCTGTGCGCTGCATTGGTCTCATTTCAGGCATTTGTGCAGGTTCCATCATCTGTCCCACACAACCATCGAGGATGACCATACAGATGGCACGGTATTTCTCTGCCAGATCAAAGGAAAGAACCATTAAATCAATTGCTTCCTGCACAGAGGCGGGTGCAAGAACGATCGGTTGATAATCGCCATGTCCGCCGCCATGTACGGCCTGGTTGTAATCTGCCTGCGCCGGGGCAATATTCCCCAGACCGGGTCCACCGCGCATCACATTCACCAACACCGCGGGAACTTCTGTTCCCGCAATATAGGAAATCCCTTCCATCATCAGGCTCACACCAGGGCTGGATGATGACGACATGACGCGCACACCAGCGCATGCTGCGCCATACACCATGTTGATCGCGCCGAGTTCGGATTCGGCCTGTACAAAAGCGCGTCCCAGTTCAGGCATTCGGCGTGAGAGGTATTCCAAAATTTCAGTTTGCGGGGTAATGGGATAACCAAAGTATGCATCAAGCCCTGCACGTACAGCGGCTTCGGCAATGGCCTCGTTCCCTTTCCATAATTCTTTTGGCATTTTATCTCCGTAAAAAAAGGTTAAACACAAGAGACTCGAAAAACTGATCTATCCTTAATGATTCACGCAAAGCGTTCATCTTTTATTACGTTTCAATGGGTACAACTACCACCTTCGTCGTTTCACGATAGACCGTGATCGCGGCATCTGGACAAACCAGCGCACAAATAGCACACCCCGTGCAACCGTCTTTGAACGTATGCGCGGGGTGGTAGCCCTTCGGGGTAAGACGTGACATGTCCAGCTCTATCACATCTTGTGGACAGGCACTAATGCAAAGTTCGCATCCTT
>JFJP01001177.1_pt1 | contig 30902 bp, 22 predicted proteins | sample 431651 | NCBI WGS metagenome assembly JFJP01 (sample SAMN02602958, study PRJNA72255) | Microbial mat metagenome, whole genome shotgun sequencing project. | biome: fresh water; feature: sink hole; material: water; isolation source: purple microbial (photo- and chemosynthetic) mats found in... | reverse complement strand
GACAAGAATATTTTTCGTGTTTTTCGTGCATTTCGTGGAAAAAATCTTTTCGTATTGATAATGCAAACTGAATCTAGCCTTTTACTTAATGAACAAAAATCGTTGCGCAACAATATTTTATTGTTTAACCATTTGGCATCAAAAATCAATATTCAACGTGATGGATTGACTTGACGCGTCTTGGTTTTTGCATTGAACCCCTACGGGGTTCTGGTTCGCGGTGGTTCGCTGTTCCCCGGATTTCATCTGGGGCTATTCCTGTTCAATCCCTTCGGGATTGTTGGAACAGCCTGATTTTGTCGGACACTGATGTTTTGGATATTTCACCAACGAACGCAACTGGGGATGGGTGGCGGTTGGGTCTTGGTTTTTTTTCCGGGCTTGGCGGTTGTTGTTCTGCCGCAAAGCCTTTGGTGCGTCGTGGGCCTGGCCTTGACGGGCTTTCGTAGAAAAATCCTCCCTTCCGCTTGGTTTATCGGGATTCCGTGTGTAAATTGGCACAATGAAATGCACGCCATGCCAACCCACTCGCGAGAAAATTTCAGGAACAATGGGTCGTAAGCATTGCTCAAAAAGCAAAGAAAATTCCGACACGGTGAACAAGACGAGGACGCACAAATTCTCCCTTGCCACAGCAAGTGCCTGGTAGCGAAAAGGAAATTGGCTTTGACTCTTGAAAACAGAAAGACCCAATGGCGAAAAAAGCAAAACAATTTCAATATGAAATACAAGCCTACCAAGAACACTGCGTGGCTAACATTGTCAGTCTTTTTGAAAGCCTTCGCCAAAAAGCAAACTTTGGTGAAGTGCTGACAGCGCACCAGAAAAAGCACAACTACAATTTTCCTGTCCAAGACACAAAAAACATCGACATCATGATGGAAACGGGAACGGGAAAGACGTTCACGTTTATCAAGACCATTTTTGAGCTGAGCAAAAACTTTGGTTACAAAAGATTTATCGTCCTCATCCCGACCGTGCCCATTCGAGAAGGGACAAAAGCAAACTTTGAGGACACCAAGGACTACTTCAAAAGCTTTTATGCCAACGAGCAAGAAAAAGAAATTGAAGCCTTTGTTTACGAAGGGGGCAACATTTCAGCCGTAAAACAGTTTATCGGCGCTTCGCACTTGTCGGTTTTGGTAATGACGCCAAGCTCCTTCAACCACAAAGACAACATCCTAAACCGACCCTTGGGAAGTAACATCCACAATCCCGAACTCTTCTCACCCCATCAAGAACCCCCAAAATCGTACTTGGAATGCTTGAAGCGTCTGAATCCGATCGTGATCATGGACGAGCCGCACCGCTTCGAAGGCAACGCCTTCAAAACCTACTTCGATGGTTTTGAAAATTTTTTCTTGCGCTTTGGCGCGACATTCCCAAAAAAGAAAGACAGCTTGCCTTTGTCGAACGTAGCTTATGTGTTGGACAGCATTTCTTCCTTCCGGCAAAGTTTGGTCAAGAAGATCGTGGTCTATACCCAAGACGTGGTTGAAAACGCAGACACGCTAATTGCCATCGACAACAAAAAAGCAATCGTGAATACTTTGTCCAATGGCATCGTCGTAAGGCGCGAATTGAAAATTGGCGAAAAATTCAACGGCAAAAGCATAAAGAAAATCAACAAAGAAACGGTTGTCTTGGCCGACGATTCCATCGAAAAGCTTGACTATTCCTTGTCCGACGAATCATTGCGCGCAATGATAAGCGAAACAATCAGAATACATTTTGAAAAGGAAAAGCAGCTTTTTGAAAATGGAATCAAAGCTCTCGCTTTGTTTTTTATGGAAAGCGACACCAGCCTTTTCCGGGGAGACAATCCCAAAATCAAAACCATCTTCGAAGAAGAATACAAAAAGCAACACAGCGAAATTGTAACAGGACTTGACCAGAATAGCGATTATTGCAAGTTCTTGCAAAACGACTTCGACAGCGACAACAACCTCCAAGTCCACAAGGGATACTTTTCGGGCGACAAAGGAAACGCGGATGAAAAAGTAAAGGCCGGAGTAGATGAAATCCTCAAGGACAAAAAGAAACTGCTCTCGTTTGAAAGCCCTACCCGCTTCATTTTTTCCATTTGGGCATTGCAAGAGGGTTGGGACAACCCGAATGTGTTCACCATTTGCAAGCTATCCAACCAGGGAAGCGAGATTTCAAGGCTGCAACAAATTGGCAGGGGATTGCGCATTTGCGTCGATCAAAACCTGCAACGCAACACCCTGAAAAAGCTCAACGACAGCCAAGAGGAATTTTGGAGAATCAACAACCTGGATGTTGTCGTATCCAGCAAGGAGCAAGGATTTGTCGAAGCCATACAGAACGAGATTTTGAACAACTCATTCCTGATCGCTGAAACCTTCACAGAACAAGACCTCATAAGGGCCCTTAAAGAAAAATCGGACTTCGACGACGACATCATCTTCATGCTGGTCGATGATGTGTTGAAAGGCAATAAATTGATCGTCCGAAAGGCTTTGGTTGACGGACTGAAGGTTTATGAAAAATCGCCTGACTTCGCCACCCTTCTGAAACAACAAAATTTGCCGGAGGGCCAGCACAAAGCCATCGAAAGCCTGTTCGCGACAGACGCCAATGCTTATGTCCAGAAAGCAGAAAAGAAAAAAGAAAAGAAGAAAGTCTTCATCAAAGCGACCCACCTCCAAGAGTTTCAGAATCTGTGGAACACGGTGAACAAAAACGCCTTTTATGTGCTGGACGCCTTGAGCCATGAACAAGAAAACCAATTGGTAAAAAACATCAAAGCAGAAATCGAGGCCGTAAACATTGAAGAAATCTTGCTGCAAACCATTCGCGCCGAGCTGAACGTGAACAGGATTGGCCAACAAGGTGCCATCAAAGAAAAACTGACCGATACAGTTTCCCACAAAAGCAAAGTGAACTACTTGGAACTGGTCCGAAGCCTTTCCAATGTCACCAAGACGCCCATCGCCTTCGTGGTCAAGATTTTCAATGCCTTGAGTGATGATTTCAAGCAAAAGATGCTTTGCAACAACCCGGAACGAGCGCAAAGGGAAATCTCTGAAATCATCAACAAGAAATTGATCGCCTTGCTCAAGGCAAACATCAAGTATGACGGAATCGACGGAACAGGCTTGCCGAACGTGTTCAAAACTACCCAGGGAAAAACATACTTGGACGCGGGTAGCGTCGGAAAGTTCCAAAAAGAAATGCAAAGCGACTTTTCTTTGAAAACAAAATGGGTATTTGAGGAAGTGATTGAATATGATAGCGATTTTGAATTGGAAATTGTTGAACAAGACCCTGATATTGAAAGCATTGAAATTTTTGGAAAACTTCCTCGACTAAAAATCAAAACCCCACTGGGCGATTACAACCCAGACTTTTGCTATGCCATCAAAAGCACCAAGGGCAGCAAGATTTTTCTTGTCATGGAAGCCAAAGGATACAAATCCTCCGCGGAGATACCGGTAGAGGAAAAGGAGAAGATTGATTTCGCGAAAAAGTATTTTGAGGCGCTGGCCGAGCACCACAAGAATCAAAACATCAAAATCTCGTTCAGAGAACGTATCGACAAGACGCAGTTGGCGGCTTTGATCAACAACGCATAAGACATGGAAATACAACAACGCTTTGCTAAAGAGGGTTTCGCGGTGTTTGGAACCAATGCCAGCGAGAACAAGCTGCTGGCTTTCCTGAAAGAGCACTACCCCAGCGTGATCAAGGACAACGAAATCGACCTCAACGAACTCAAGGCCTGCGCGGGCTTGCCCGTTGACGAAAAGGTCAACGGATACGGGCTCAACTTTGTCGGCCGGAACTTCGCCCGGGCAAAATACGCCCAAAAGACAGACAGGGAACTCCGCCTGAACACCCATTTGAGCAAAGAACTTGACACCACGCAGAACCTTGTGCTGAAAGGCGACAACTTGGACTGCCTGAAAATTCTAAAGAGCCATTACACCGGACGGATCAAGTGCATCTATATCGACCCGCCCTACAACACCGCCAGCGACGAATTTGTTTACCCCGACAAGTTCGACAAGGAAGAGGCCGAGGTCTTGGGATTGGCCAACCTCAGCGAAAGCGATTTCGCCCGAATGGATTTCAGCTTCAAGACCCGGAAGAGCCACAACGGATGGCTGGCCTTCATGTACCCGCGCCTGCTGCTGGCCAGGGACCTTTTGAGCAAAGATGGGGTCATTTTCATAAGCATTGATGACAATGAGCAGGCAAATTTGAAATTGCTTTGTGATGATGTGTTTCAAGAAGAAAACTTTGAAGGCCACATTCATTGGAGGAGAAGACATAACCAACCGAATGACAAAACAAAAATGATTGGGCTTGTAGCTGAGCATATCTTATCATATTCCAAAAATAAAGAAGAGTACAAGACCCGAGGCGTCGGAAAAGTTGATTTGACGGGGAGTTTTTCGAATCCTGATAACGATAAAAGAGGTGATTGGGCTTCAAAACCTTGGAAGGTCGGCTCAGGACAGTCTGGAAGCAGGTATATCATCACGAACCCAACGAACGGAAAGACTTATGACGAAGAATGGATGGGGGACGAAACTACCTACAATGCTCTTGTTGAAGATGATAGAATAGTTTTTCCAAAAAAGGGAGACGGTTTTCCAAGGAAAAAGTATTTCAAACAGGAAAGAGAAAATGAAGGACAATCGGCGACAAACTGGTGGTCGCATCAAGATTTTGGACACAATCAAGGAGCAAACGATGAAATGACTCGTCTCTTTGGTGCCAAAAACGTCTTCAGCAATCCTAAACCCAAGGAATTGATAAGAGGACTAATCCAAATATCCAAGGTGGAAAGCAACGACATTGTCCTCGATTTTTTCGCAGGCAGTGGCACGACAGGACACGCGGTGATGCAACTGAACGCGGAGGACGGGGGCAATCGGAAATTCATACTTTGCCAAATCGATGAACCCATCAAAAAAGACAAGCCCGCGTATCAATTTTGCATCGACAACAGCCTCGCGCCTGTCGTTTCGAGCATCACGATTGAGCGCCTGAAGCGTGCTGGCCAAAAGATCGCCCAAGACCTGGAGGAAGAGAACCTCAAGTCCGGGATGTTCCCGGAGGACAAGAAGCCCATTCCCGACATGGGTTTCAAGGTGTTCGACAGCGTGGAAGCGCCTAGCTTGAAGTTGGGAGACGACGGGCAGATTTCAATGCCAGAGAACAATACGGATGCCCTAAGCCGCGTTTTCAACATGATTTTCACCGTTGGTTTGGACGAGCCGGCGCAAGTTCCCGAAGAAGTCGTCAAAGATTGCATTTACAAAATCGGCAGCCACCATTACCTCACCAACAGCGAAAAGATCAGCCGCGAGGACTTTTCGAAGGCCGTCAAGAATGGAAAAGTGTTCATCGACGGTTGGACGGCCAGCCTAAACGGCACCTTGCAGAACTTCAAAGAAGGTGTAACGATCGTGTTTTAAAACCATTCGCCCACAATCCTGAAGCACACCCATTCGATGGCGCCGTGTTCATTTTGGGCGGAAATGACCGCTGATGGCACGGGTTGGGCGGACAAACCGGTTTTGCTGGATGGGATAATTTCCGCCAAAAATATCTTTTCCATCCATCTTTTTCACTAATTCATGGGGCTAAATAGGGTAATAAGGTTATTTGGCTCAGCCCATTAATTTTCTACTAAGGTTTTACCCAAGAACAATCTCTTCTCACCTGTTTTGCAAGGATAAGTGTAGTAGAAATTCTAACCCGTGAAGGATAAACAACCTTATTGCCATATTGCTCCAGGAATCCTAGGGCTGGAAAGTGTTTTTTGGTCTTAGGCTTGATGTTTCGGGTATTTTACCTTTGAAAAAAAACATGGCAAAATACCAAGTTGCTTTCAAAGGTAACGAATACAAATGGTCATCATCTTGCGAAACTCGAATGAAAAATCAGGCTTATGACACGGATCGGGCGAATCCCGAAGGGATGGAATTGTTGCAGTCTGCCGCCCGCGGTTGGGAGGGGAACCCCGAAGGGGTGGCATTGCCTGGCCCATCCTCCCGATGAGGACGATTTCACCCCTTCGGGGTTGGGCGAGGCCTCGCGGCAATCCATCGCGCTCGGATGTTTCATGCCAACTTGCTATCCAACGCGATAGATTGGCTTGGTGCGCCTTGGTTTTCGCATTGAACCCCTACGGGGTCCTGGTTCGCGGCGGTCCTCTGCTCCCCGGATTTCATCCGGGGCTATGAACATTCAATCCCTCCGGGATGGGCAAATCAGCCCGCTTTTGTCGGACGCTGGTGCTTGGGACATTTCGCCGATGGACGCGACTTGGCACGCGATGGCAGGGGCGGCTTGGATGTTCCATCCTCGAAATCGGCTTGGCATGGGCGCGTCCATCGGGCGGGCATTTTGCCCGAGGCTCATGGGGTCCGCGTGGCGGCGCGCCAGAGGTCGAGGGCCTGCGCGAGGTTCTCGTCGAGGGGCCGGGCGGCGTCGAGCCAGTGGATGGGCATTCCCTCGCGCTCCATCTTGCGGAACCAGGTCATCTGCCGCTTGGCGAACTGCTGGATGGCCACGCGCAGGCGGCTCTCCATCTGGCCGCGGTCCATCTGCCCGGCCAGGTGCAGGGCGGCGAACTTGTACTCGAGGCCGTAGTAGATGAGGTCTTCGGCCGAGACGCCTTGGCGGAGCAGGCCTTCCACCTCCTCCACGAGCCCGTTTTCGAGCCGGTGGCGCAGCCTGCGGGCGATGCTTTCGCGCCGGGCGTCGCGGTCGAGCCTCATGCCGAGCACCAGCGGGCGCACGCGGGGCGCCTCGGCCCTGCCGGTCTGCTCCTTTTCGTGGTGGGCGATCTCGATGGCCCGCAGCAGGCGCTGGCGCGAGTCGTAGTCGGTGTGGTTGTGGGGCAGGCGCATGGACTCGTAGAGCTCGACGAGCTGTCGCTGGTCCAGGCTTTCGAGGCGGGCGCGTAGCTCGGGGTCGCGGGGCACGGCCCGGAGCTGGTAGGCGCTGAGGACGGCGTCGAGGTAGAGTCCGCTGCCTCCGCAGAGCACGGGCAGGCTGCCGCGCTGGCGGAGCTGTTCCCAGACGGCGGCGAAGTCCTGGACGAAGTGGAAGAGGTCGTACTTCTGGCCGGCCTCGCGGATGTCGATCAGGTGGTAGGGCAGGGGCCGGCCGTCGAGGAGGTACTCGCCGAGGTCCTTGCCGGTGCCGATGTCCATGCCGCGATAGACCTGGCGCGAGTCGGCGCTGACGAGCTCGCCGCCCAGGGCGCGGGCCAGGCGGACGGCCAGGGCGGTCTTTCCGGCGGCGGTGTGCCCGACGACGGCCAGGAGGTTGGGGCTCGGTTCGTGTTCCATGCCAATGGGCTTTTTCGGGCCGAGGCTCAGCCCTGGGCCAGGAACCGCAGGGCCTGCTCGCGGTCGCCGAAGAATCGGACTTCGAGGGCGCTGGCGTTGGCCTCCTCGAAGGCCTGCTCGAGGGAGGCGGCCGCGAAGAGGTCTTCGGGCAGGACGAAGGCGATGCGCCGCACCCCGGCGGCCAGGTAGCGCGGGGCGATGGCGCTGTCGTGCCACTCCTGGATGTCTGTGGGAATCGTGTAGTGGCCGAGGCTGCTGTCGCCGAGCATGGCCTCGACGGGGTTTTTCTCGGCGAACTCGGCCAGGTGCTCGATGTGCCGCTTGAACTCCTGGGCGCCCATGTCGTTCGCGGTGGGCTTCCAGCTCACGGCGTAGATGCGTTTTTCGGGGAGGTAGGTGGTCTCCCAATATTCTGAAGTCATGGTCGGGTCTTGAAGAGTATGTTGTGTTGGACTTGGGTGAGGATGGCCTGGCCGCTGGCCTGGGGGGCGTCGGCGGGGCAGAGGTAGAAATGCCCGGGCAGCGGGATGGAGTCGTAAGAGACGATTTTCCCGGTTTCGAGGGTGAGGTAGTAGGTGTACCAGAAAGGCAGGAACGGCGGCGTGCTGACCTGCGCCGGCGGCACGATGCTGGGGATGGGCCCCAGGGAGAAGTCAGCGGTGAAGCGCTGGGGCTCGCCCGTCCATCGGACTCCGGCGCCGCGGGTGTGCTCGCTGACGCGGGCCAGGCTCTGCCAGTCGGAGACGTGCTTGTCGGAGATGGGCCAATAGACCGAGTTGAGGCCCAGGCGGAGTGCCAGGAGGAAGACGGCCGTCCAGAGGAAGGTGCCGTTCCTGTCTTTGCGGTAGGCCACGAATATGGCCAGCCCGACCAGCCCGAAGGTGAAGGACAGGGTGCCGACGTTGGGGATGACCTGGGCCTGGGGGAGGAAGGGCACCACGAACCAGCCCAGGGAGAAGGCCAGGATCAAGGCGCCGAAGCCCACGCGGAGGGCTTTGTTCCACCGGGGGAAGAGGTGCTGGTTCTGGAGGAAGAAGTAGGCCAGGAGGACGGCGGCGAAGGGGAAGAACATGTAGAGGTAGCGGACCCGGGTGCCGGGCGAGAGCCAGTAGGGCAGGAGGTTGACCAGCAGGAAGAGGGCGGCGAAGCGCAGGGCGGGGTTGAAGTGCAGCCGGGCGCGGAATCCCTTGCTGAAGAGGAAGACCACGAGCAGCGACCAGGGCATGAGGCGGAGCAGGAGCATCTCGAAGGGGAAGCTGACCAGGTGGGCCAGCAGCTCGCCCAGGCCGTGGTGGGCGGCCGTGCGCGAGGCCGATTCCTTGAAGAGGTTGGCGATGAAGGGCGTGGGGTCGAGGCTTTGGGAGTACCACCAGAAGTAGTGGCCGATCACGGCCGCGAGCACGCCCAGGCCGGCCAGGTGCTTCCAGTGGAAGAGCAGGAGCATCCGCCGGCGCGTCCACAGGACCACGAGCAGGGTCAGGCCCTGGAAGACCAGCGCGGGCAGGCCCTTGGTCAGGAAGCCGAGCCCGGCCAGGAAGTAGGACACGGCGAAGAAGGCCAGCCAGCGCCCCTGGCTGGAGAGGTTGAACATGGCCGCGGCCTGGGCGAAGACGATGAAGGAGAAGAAGAGGTCGATCTCGCCCGAGAAGACCGTGGCTAAGAGGAAGAGGTCGGAAGAGGTGGCGTAGAAGACCGTGGCCCAGATGGCCGTCTGCTGGCCCAGGTGGCGGCGGGTCCAGGTGAAGAGCAGCATGGCCGTGGCCAGGAAGGCCAAGAGCGAGGGCAGGCGCACGACCCACTCGTCGAATGAGCCCGTGAGGCTCTTGGCGGCGATGATGGCCCAGTTGAACAGGGGCGGCTTGTTGTAGTAGGGCTGGCCGTGCAGCATGGGCACGGCGTACTGCTGGGTGATGTCCATCTCCATGGCCACCAGGGCCCTGCGGGGCTCCTCGAACCGGAGGTCGAGCTGGGGCAGGCTCTGGGCCAGGGCCAGGAGGAAGACCGCCACGCCCAGGGCCCACCAGTTCTTGAGGTTCTCGCTGCCGGTGGGTGATTCCATGATGTTGGGTTTGTGGCGGGCCTCAGGGGAAGAAGGGGTCGTTCTGGTTGCCGTGCTGGTTCTCCTCCTGCCGGAACTTCCCGCAGTCGGTCTCCACGGAAAGCTCGAAGGCGGGCCGCTGGAAGGAGGCCTTGGTGAATCCGAGGCTCTCGTCGGCATAGACCTTCTGCATGAACAGGCCCCAGATGGGCAGGGCCAGGGTGGCGCCCTGGCCGTCGGCGGTGCTGTTGAAGCGGATGCTGCGCTCCTCGCCTCCGACCCACGCGCCGGCCACGATCTCGGGGGTTATGCCCATGAACCAGCCGTCGGAGTTGTCGTTGGTGGTCCCGGTCTTGCCGGCGATGTCGTTGGTGAGCTTGTACATGTAGCGCAGGCGGGTGCTGGTGCCGCCGTCCACCACGCCGCGCATGAGCTCGACCATGAGGTAGGCGGTCTCCTCGCTGATGGCCTCGTTGCGGCGGGGCTCGAAGGTGGCCACGGTGTTGCCGTTGCGGTCCTCGATGCGGGTCACGAAGATGGGCTGGGTGTAGATGCCCCGGTTGGCGAAGGTGGTGTAGGCCCCGACCATCTCGAAGAGCGTCACCTCGGCCGAGCCCACGCAGATGGCGGGCACGGGGTCGATGTGGCTGACCACGCCCATCTTGCGGACGATGTCGATGACGGCCTGCGGGGTGAACTGCTTCATGATCCAGGCGGAGACCTGGTTGAGCGAGAGGGCCAGCCCTTGCTTGAGGCTCACCATGCCGCCGTCGAGCCGCGAGGACGAGTACTGCGGGGTATATGAGGGCTGGGGGTCGGGCATCTGGATGGTGTAGGGGATGTTGGGGATCTCGTAGCAGGGCGAGTACTGCTGCGTGGCCATGCCCAGGGTATAGACGAAGGGCTTGAAGGTGGAGCCGACCTGGCGCTTGGCCACGCTGACGTGGTCGTACTTGAAGTGCCGGTAGTCGATGCCGCCCACGTAGGCCCGCACGTGGCCGCTCTGGGGGTCCATGGCCATGAAGCCGGCCCGGAGGTAGTACTTGTAGTGCAGGATGGAGTCCATGGGGCTCATCACGGTGTCGAGCTCGTGGTTGGGCGAGTCCCAGTCGAAGACCGTCATGGGCGTGGGCTTGTCGAACTCGCGGCGGATCTGGGCCGAGTCGTAGCCGGCCTCGCTCAGGACGCGGTAGCGCTCGCTGCGCCGCATCGAGGTGTGCAGGATGCCGTCCACCTGCTGCTGGCTCAGGCGCCACGAGAAGGGCCCGTTGCGGTTGGTGGCCGAGCGGCTGAAGAAGAGCGGCTGGAGCTCCTGGCTCATGTGCTGCTCGACCGACTCCTCGGCGTAGCGCTGCATCCGCGAGTCGATCGTGGTGTAGATGCGCAGGCCGTCCTGGTAGATGTTGTAGGGGCTGCCGTCGGGCTTGAAGTTCTTGTTGCACCAGCCGTAGAGCGGGTTGTTGCTCCAGGCCAGCGAGTCCTCGCGGAACTGCTGCCCCTGCCAGGTGGCGTAGTTCTCGCGCCGGGGCTCCTTGGCCATGAGCATCTGGCGCAGGGCCTCGCGGAAGTAGGTCGAGATGCCCTTGTTGTGGTTCTGCACGCTGTAGTCGAGCTCGATGGGCATCACCTTGAGCGAGTCGAACTCCTCGCGCGACAGGTAGCCGTACTTCATCATCTGCGAGAGCACCACGTTGCGCCTTTGCAGCGAGTTGTCGTAGTTGAGGATGGGGTTGTACCGCGTCACGGCCTTCTGCAGGCCCACCAGCATGGCGGCCTCCTGCACCTTCAGCGAGTCGGTGGACGTGTTGAAGAAGGTCCGGGCCGCGGCCTTGATGCCGAAGGCGTTGCTGCCGAAGTCAACCGTGTTCAGGTACATGGCCATGATTTCGTCCTTGGTGTAGTTGCGCTCCAGCCGCACGGCCGTGACCCACTCCTTGAGCTTGGTCAGCACCAGGTTCAGCGCCCGGCCCAGGCTGCCCCCGCCCGTGGTGGCCGGCTGCTCGCGCATCTTGTAGAGGTTCTTCGCGAGCTGCTGCGTGATGGTGCTGCCCCCGCCCTTGCTCATGTCGCCCGTCGCGACCCCCATCGCCACCCGCGGCAGCGCCAGCGCGTCGATGCCCGAGTGCTGGTAGTAGCGCACGTCCTCCGTGGCCACCAGCGCGTTGATCAGGTAGGGCGAGAGCTCCTCGAACTCCGCCATCGAGCGGTTCTCCAGGAAATACTTGCCCATGAGCTGCCCGTCGGCCGAGAAGATCTCGGAGGCCAGGTTGTTCTTCGGGTTCTCCAGCTCCTCGATGTCGGGCATGTAGCCCAGCTTGCCTGCCGAAATCAGCGTGAAAATCAGCACCATGCCCACGATCGGGGCCAGCACGGCCAACCAAAACAAGCGCACCATGGCGCCATAGCGCCTCTCTCGACGCTCTCGGGTCGGATCCTGTTCTTCCATCATCGCAACCTTGGTTTTTTTAAGATTTGCCCGCGAAGTTAATCCTTATCCGCTAATTCCTTGCCCCCATCGCCCCCGCCCGCCGATTCCTCGGGCCCCGGAAAAGGCCTTTCCCTCCAAAATCCTATCTTCGCGCCCACTCCACCAACCCCAAGACAACCATGATCCTGGATGAACTGACCGCCATATCCCCCATCGACGGACGGTACCGCGACAAGGCCGCCGAGCTGGCCCCCCTGCTCTCCGAGTTCGCCCTCATCAAGCACCGCGTGTGGGTGGAGGTCGAGTACTTCATCGCCCTCTGCGAACTGCCCCTGCCCCAGCTCGAGGCCTTCCCCCGGGCGCGGTTCGACGAGCTCCGCCGCATCTACGGCGCCTTCACCCCAGCCGACGCCCTCGAGGTCAAGCGCCTCGAGCGGTCCACCAACCACGATGTCAAGGCCGTCGAGTACTTCCTCAAGCAGGCCTTCCAAGACATGGGCCTGGGGCAGCACAAGGAGTTCATCCACTTCGGCCTCACCTCGCAAGACGTCAACAACACCGCCAACCCCATCATGCTCCGGGCCGCCCTCGAGCAGGTCGTCCTGCCCCACCTCGACCAAGTCGCCCGGCAGATCGGCGCCATGGCCGACGAGCTGGCCGACACCCCCATGCTCGCCCGAACCCACGGCCAGCCCGCCTCGCCCACCCGCCTGGGCAAGGAGCTCCGCGTCTTCCTCGAAAGGCTCCAGAAGCAGGCCCGAAAGCTCCGGGCCATCCAGCACGAGGGCAAGTTCGGCGGCGCGACCGGCAACCTCAACGCCCACGCCGTGGCCTTCCCCGACATCGACTGGAACGCCTTCGCCGACAAGTTCCTCCTGCGGCTCGGGCTCGTCCGCCAGCAAGCCACCACCCAGGTCGAGCACTACGACACCCTGGCCGAGACCCTCGACACCCTGCGCCGGGCCAACACCATCCTGATCGACTACTGCCGCGACATCTGGACCTACGTCAGCCTCGAGTACTTCCGGCAGCGCGTCAAGCAGGGCGAGGTCGGCTCATCGGCCATGCCCCACAAGGTCAACCCCATCGACTTCGAGAACGCCGAGGGCAACCTCGGCCTGGCCAACGCCCTGCTCGCCCACCTGGCCCAGAAGCTACCCATCTCCCGCCTCCAGCGCGACCTGACCGACTCCACCGTCCTGCGCGCCCTGGGCACGCCCCTGGCCCACACCCTGGTCGCCCTCAAGTCCATCCTCAAGGGAAACGCCAAGCTCCTGGTCAACCCCGAGAAGATCTACCAGGACCTCGAGGCCAACTGGGCCGTCGTCGCGGAGGCCATACAGACCATCCTCCGCCGCGAGGGATACCCCGACCCCTACGAGAAGCTCAAGGAGCTCACCCGCACCGGAAAGCCCATCAACCAGAAGACCATCGCCCAGTTCATCCAGAACCTGGACGTCGAGGACGCCATCAAGGAGGAGCTCGTCCAGATAAGCCCCCACAACTACACCGGCATCTGAGCCGGGCCCGTCAGCCCAGGCGGATGCCCGCGTTGGCCAGCATCCGCTGGAGCGGCTCGTCCAGGTCCAGCACCAGGCGGAGCTCGACGCCCCGCTCCTCTGCCGACTTCCGCAGGGCCAGGACCGCCTGCACGCCCGCGAGGTCAAGGCTCTGCATCGAGCGCAGCTCCAGCTCGGCAATCTGCAGGCCCTCCTGGCCGACGAAGTCAAGCAGCTCCTGGCGCTTCTTGCTCAAGTTGTTGATGCTCAATTCTTTCTCTATCACAAATCGCGCGATGGGCGCCGCTGGGTTCGACATGGTTCCGGAGGGTTGGGTGGGTTTGCTTTTCAAATCTTGCCATACGAATTTGGCTTTTTTTTGCAAGACGGGCAAGCCTTGCCCCGTCTTCTTTCTCCTAAGGACGAACGTTCCGGCCCTTTTGGTGTCCTGCCCCGCAGGCTCGGTCCCGCTCCCCATTCGGCGATGGGCTCGCGCCAATCGCGCTTTTTGCCAAGTTGCTTTCGATGGCGCAATATGCCAATCGCCAGCATCGGGCAGAATTTGGGTCGATATGGACGCTGATGACACGGATCGGGCGAATCCCGAAAGGATGGAATTGTTGTAGCCTGCCAAGCGTGCGGTGGAGGGGAACCCCGCAGGGGTGGCATTGTCTGGCCCATCCTCCCGACGAGGTACAATTTCACCCCTTCGGGGTTCTCTTCTTCTTTGGCCTGGATCCGCTTGCTACAATCATTGCACCCCTTCGGGCTTGGGCGAGGCTTCATGGCAATCCATCACGTCTCAACCCGACTTGGTCCCCCCCAAAGAGAAAGGCCGCCCACGGATGGGCGGCCTTTCTCTTTGGGGGGAAGACCCGGGGCCGGTTCGTCGGTCAGCGGGTGAGCACGGCGCGGACGGACCATGAGGCCTGCCCGTCGGAAAGCCGCAGGGTGTAGATGCCCGCGGGGCGTCCCGAGAGGTCGAGCGCGAAGGGCGAGCGGGTATCGACACGGCGGTTGAGCAGCACGGCGCGGCCGGTGGCGTCGAACACGGTCAGGCTGGCCGTGGGGGCCAGGTCTTGGGGGAAGACCAGGACAAACTCGCCCTGGCTGGGGTTGGGGCTGAGGCTGAAGCCCTGGGGCAGGCCCTGCGCAACGCTGACCAGGCCGTCGAGGGTCTGCTGGGTGGTGCTGGCGGCGCAGTGCGGGTTGTCGGCCGCGAGGCTGACGGTCCACTGGCCCGACTCGGCGTAGGTGTGGGTGGGGTCGGCCTGGCTGCTGGTGGCGCCGTCGCCGAAGTCCCAACTGTAGGTGGTGGCGTTGGCCGAGAGGTTCTCGAAGACCACGACGAGGCCTTCGGGCTGGTAGTCGAACTGGGCCTGGGGCTGCGGGTGGACGCGGACTTCGACCACGTTGGAGAAGTGCTCCTGGCCGTCGGCGCTGACCTTGGCGCGGAAGTAGCTGTCCTGGCTGAGGGCCGGGGTCTGGTAGGTGGCCTGTTCGGCGCCGTCGATGTCGGCGAAAGGCCCGGCCTCCTGGGCGGCCTGCTGCCACTGGATGTCGCCCTGGCTGGCCTGGAGCTCGAGGGTGGCCTGCTGGCCGTCGCAGAGGTCGGCGTCTTCGGCCGCCGCCAGCCCGGCGGGGCTGGAGACGACCATGACGGAGTAGTCCTCGACATCGCCGTAGGTGAACTCGCCTTCGAAGGAAGGGGCCTCGTTCCAACGGCAGATGACGCGCATGCGGGTGGTTCCGTCGAGGGCGTGCTCGGGGACCTGGAAGTCGATGGAGTAGGCCTGCGAGGCGTCCACCTGGGTGGCGATGGCGTACTCCTCGTCCTGCCCGTCGAAGGTGTAGTCGTGGTTCCAGTCGAACCAGGCGGTGATGTAGTCGTCGAAGTCGGCCTCGATGGTAACGGCCAGGGTGTGCTGGCTGGCTCGGTCGAGCAGGGCGGGGTCGAGCTGGGTGTAGTCGCCGTAGCCGTCGCCGCCGGTGGCGTTGGAGAGGTTGGCCAGTTCTACCAGGGTGATGTGCTCGTAGCTGGCGCTGGTGGCCTCGGCGTCGGGGTAGCTGGGCAGCCGGTGCTCCACGGCCACGCGGAGGGTGTCGTTGCCGGCGAGCTGGTCGGCCAGGCCGGTGTAGATCTTGAACTGGTAGGTGCCGACCTGCGAGAGGTCGAGGGCCTGGCCGAAGTCGAGCTCGAGGGCCTGGCCGGAGGCGATGCTGGGGAGGGTGGCCTGGAAGGGCTGTCCGCCTTCGAACTCGACGAAGACGGGCACGTCGGCCTGGGTGTTGTTGCCGAGGTTGGCGATCCTGACGACCAGGGGCTCCTCCTCGGTGAGCCCGATGCCGGAGGCGGGGGAGACCAGGGCGTTGGCGGCCAGGTCGTCGTCGAGGCGTTCGAGGCGGAACGCTCCGACGCGGGTTTTCCAGTCGCCATTGGGGTTGCAGTACTCGCCTGTGTACCAGAACGATCCGTCGTTGGGGTCCACGCTGATCTTGCTGTAGTCGCCCCAGCGGTTTCCGTCGGTCTGCGAGCCTTCGCCCTCCTTGATGAGGGTCTCGGTGACGGTCATCTGTCCGAGGGGGTCTCCGGCCATGCGTCCGGTAACGGCCAGTGAGGGGTAGGTGGAGCTTCCGGAGAGGGAGTATCCCATGGCGATGTTTCCCTGGGCGTCGAAGGTGATGCTGGCCATCCATCGGCTGTCGTCGTCGGGGGCGTAGGTTCCCTGCTGGTAGATCTCCCATCCGTCGCCCTGGTTGCGGAGCTCGTACCAGCGGATTCCGGCGTGGTTGGTGGCGTCCACGTCCACGGTGTGGTTGCAGACGATGGCCTGGTGGGTGCCGAAGTTGCGGTACTGGAGGCGGTTCATGATGGCCTCGGGCACGCCGTCGAGCTTCTGGGTGGTTCCGGGCTGGGTGATGTCGTTCCACTGGGCGTTGAACTGCGAGTCGAAGGGCTCGGTGTCGAGGTAGTCCACGAGCTCGAGGGTGGAGCTGGCGGGGGCCTCCCAGTTGACATCGAACTCCCAGATGATGAGGCGGTCGGTGGCGAAGTCGCCCCAGGCGTCGTCGTTGAAATAGAGGATGTGCTGCGGGGTTCCCTCGGGGGCCCACTGGCCGTCGCAGTCGGCGGGCAGGGCGCTTCGGAACGAGCCCTGGTTGGGCAGGCCGGGGGTCTCGAAGGCGACCATCTGGGCTTCGGGGTCCCCCTCGAGCATCTTCTCGCGCTCGAAGGCCACGGCGTCCCATCCGTCGGCGTTGAGGGTCATGTAGTAGCCGTCTTGCCAGATGCCGAGCTTGGGATAGTCGGGGAATGAGTTCATCTCGAAGGCGTAGCGGTACCACGAGCCCAGGGGGTCGTCGGTCATGGAGACGGCCAGGAGCTCGTAGTACCCGTCGCCGCTGTGCGAGAACTGGGTGGCCAGCCAGCGCTGGGCCTGGTCGTCGAAGAGGATGATGGGGTCGCCGTCGTTGGTGCCGGACCATCCTCCGCCGAATCCCTGCCAGAGGGTGGAGTTGTCCACGGGCCCATAGACGGAGTTGCCGCTCTTGTCGAAGATCTCGTACATGACGTTGATCATCTGGAAGTAGTGGTTGGGGCCTATCTCGCCGTCGGTGTCGGGTGGGCGGAGGTATCCCTGGTCGGCCATTTCGACGCCGTCGAAGTTGGCCAGGATGGAGGCCTTTTCGCGGCTGGGCGCGGCGGTCTGGCGGGCGGGGTCGGGGCCTTGGGGCAGGGTCGCGAGGCCCTCGGGGTAGCGGTGCCGGGTGAAGTCGTTGCGCATCTCGCGGACCATCTTCGGCGAGCCGAGCGGGGTGATGGGCATCATCTCGCGCAGGGGCGGCGAGATGTCAAAATGCACGGCGCGGGCCACGTGGGGCGGCCCGGCGGCGGCGGGGAGGTCCTGGGCTTCGGCCCTGCGCGGGCTGGCGGCCAGGAGGGCCAGGCCGAGCGGAAAGATCCATCTTTTCATCATCGGGTGGGGATAGGTGGGTTGAGAAACTGTTTTCCAAAGGTAGGGAAAATAAGCCCACGGATGCCCAGGCCGGCGGCGGCATCATCCCCAAAAAAAGAAAAAGGAAGGAAGGGAGGCTGGGGGAGGCCTTCGAAACGAAAAAGCCGCCCGGAAATCCAGACGGCTTTGGGATGGTCTCACTTTTGGCTCCCCCTCTTGGACTTGAACCAAGGACCCCATGATTAACAGTCATGTGCTCTAACCAACTGAGCTAAGGAGGAATTTGGGCCTTTTCCTTTGAAAAGCGGATGCAAACATAAAGAGATTTCTCAAAATAACCAATATCTTCGCGAAAAATTTTTTCAAAGGAAAATCAAAAAAAATACAATTCCAAGATTATGAGCCTATTAGTAGTGGGAAGCGTCGCCTTCGACGCCATCGAGACGCCCTTCGGCAAGACCGACAAGATCCTGGGGGGCGCGGGCACCTTCATCAGCCTGGCCTCGTCCTATTTCGTGCCTTCGCCCAAGGTGGTCTCGGTGGTGGGCCATGACTTCCCGTCGGAGCACATGGAGCTGCTGCGCTCGCACGGGATCGACCTCGAGGGGCTCCAGGTCAAGGCCGAGGGCAAGACCTTCTTTTGGCAAGGGCGCTACCACAACGACATGAACTCCCGCGACACGGTGGCCACGGAGCTGAACGTGCTGGCGGACTTCGACCCGGTCCTGCCCGAGAGCTACCAGGACGCCGAGTACCTGATGCTGGGCAACCTCTCGCCGGTGGTGCAGCGCCAGGTGATCGAGCGGCTGCGGACCCGCCCCCGGCTGATCGCGATGGACACCATGAACTTCTGGATGGACACGCAGCTCGACGAGCTCCGGCGCACCCTGGCGATGGTGGACGTGCTGACGATCAACGACTCGGAGGCCCGCCAGCTCTCCGGGGAGTACGCGCTGGTCAAGGCCGCGCGCAAGATCCAGGCGATGGGGCCCCGCTTCGTCATCATCAAGAAGGGCGAGCACGGCGCGCTGCTCTTCGGCGACCGGAAGATCTTCCATGCCCCGGCCCTGCCGCTGGAGGACGTGTTCGACCCCACCGGCGCGGGCGACACCTTCGCGGGCGGCTTCATCGGCTACCTGGCCAAGACGGGCGACCTCTCGTTCGAGAACTTCAAGAACGCCATCATCCTGGGCTCGGCCATGGCCTCCTTCTGCGTCGAGCGCTTCGGCACCAGCCGCCTGCAGAACCTCCGCCAGGAGGAAATTTACGAGCGGGTGCAACAATTCATCGACCTGGTGCGTTTTGACTATGAATCGAATGCCTGAGCTTCCGCTTCAGTCCATTTCGTTTATGTTCGTTGTTTTTTGTGACTTTCTTTGAGTTTGGAATGACAAATTCTGGATAGTCTTGTGTGGGTTTGTGCCAGGCCTCTCCGCGGGGGCCTGGCATTTTTTTTGCCGCTTTCCTAACTTTTGGTTTTGTGTCCGATATTGCGCTATCTTGCCCGCCCAAGCCAAGCCCATCTCCATCCCCCCCAAAAAGCGCCCTGACCATGAGAAATCACACGCACTACAGCGCGCATTCCCCCTCATTTTTCAACTTCGCCTACGCCTGGCGCGAGATCGCCGCCACCCTGCGGGGCAGCGGCAACCTGATCAAGGAGTTCGTCAAGCTGGACCTGATGGCCCAGTTCAAGAAGACCGTCCTGGGCAACTCCTGGCTGGTCATAACACCCGTGCTCAACCTGGCCATCTGGCTGATCATGCGCCGATCGGGCGTGTTCGCGCCCGGGGCCACGGACATCCCCTACCCGGCCTACCTGCTGCTGAGCCTCTCGCTCTGGACCTTCTTCATCGGCTTCTTCGAGACCCTGGGCGGCTCCATCACGGCGGCGGCCCCCATCATCACGCAGGTGAAGATCTCTTACGAGATCATCGTGGCCCAGAAGGTGCTGGTCAACCTGGCCAACTTCGTGGTCCCCTTCCTGCTCAGCCTGGCCGTCATCCTGATCTACGGCGTCGAGCTGCACTGGGCCAGCCTGCTCTTCCCGCTGACCCTGGTCCCGCTCGTGCTGTTCGGCACCCTGCTGGGCATGCTCTTCGCCATCGTGGAGGTCGTCGCCCACGACCTGTTCATCCTGTTCCGCCGCAGCCTCAAGCTGTTCATGTACCTGACGCCCATCGTCTATTCCAACAAGACCGACAGCGCGCTGCTCCAGACCATCATGGGCTGGAACCCCCTGACCTACCTCATCGTCCTGCCCCGCGACGTGCTGGTCCGCGGGCAGTTCACCGACCTGGAGACCTACCTCTGGGTCTCGGGCGGCATGGTCGTGGCCTTCCTGCTCATGGCCCAGTTCCTGTTCTTCTCCTGGCCCAAGATGCTCGAAAAAGTGATGTGAACCATGCGCCAAGACCCCACGCAAGACCTTCCCGCACTGCGCGTCGAAGGCGTCGGAAAAAAGTTCTGCAAGAACCTCAAATGGAGCCTCTTCTACGGCTCCATGGACCTGCTCAAGGGGGCTCGGGCCACCGAGCGCGACAACCAGCACCTGCGCAAGTTCGAGTTCTGGGCCGTCAAGGACCTCAACTTCGAGCTGCGCAAGGGCGAGGTGCTCGGCATCCTGGGCCCCAACGGCGCCGGCAAGACCACCCTGATGAAGCTCATCTCGGGCATCTACCCCCTCAACCAGGGCACCATCGACATCAACGGACGCCTGGTCCAGATCTTCGCCAAGTCAACCGGGATGCACCGCATCTACACCGGCCGCGAGAACGTCTTCATGAAAGGCGCCATGCACGGCATGAGCCAGGCCCAGGTCGAGGCCGAGATGGACTTCGTCATCCGCTTCTCCGAGCTCGAGGAGTTCATCGACTCGCCCCTGGGCAGCTACTCATCCGGCATGAAGTCCCGGCTCGGCTTCGCCATCATGCTGGCCACCCGCCCCGACATCCTGATCATCGACGAGGCCCTGGCCGTGGGCGACGTGGCCTTCCGCGAGAAGTGCTTCGCGGAGCTCAAGCGAATCACCCCGCACACGGCCATCATCTCCATCTCCCACCACATCGACCACATCGCCAACGTCTGCAACCGCGTCATCGTCATGGACCAGGGGCGCGTCGCCCTGGACACGCCCGACGTGGGCCTGGGCATCGACACCTACCTCAACCTGAGCATGGCCGCCGGAAAGGCCAAGAAGAAGGACAAGGAAAAGGCCGACGGGCCCGCCTGCGAGCTGCTCGAGCTGGCCATCGCGGCGCCCGGCCTGCCCGGGGCGGTCGTCGAGCACGGCGGGCCCATGCGCGTGGCCGCCGAGCTGCGCCTCCAGCCGCCCGCCCGGGCCGCCCAGATCGAACTCGGGTTCCTCGACGCCTTCCAGAAGAAGGTCGCCACCAGCCTGCACGCGCTAGAGCTCGACGGCACGGCCCGGCTAGAGGCCCTGTTCGACCGCGTGGACTTCAGCCCCGGCTTCTACACCCTGAGCTTCCAGGTCCGCGACGCCGAGACGGGCAAGAGCCTCACCCCGGGCCCCAGCTTCCGCAAGTTCGAGGTCACGGGCACCACCAAGGCCAAGGTGGCCCTGCTGCTCCGCCCCACATGGACGCGGGGCGAGCCCTGAACCGGGCCCGCCCCGCGCGGGTAGCTTTGTCGGCCCGGGGCCGGGCCGCTCAGTCGAGCTTGAGCACCTCGATGAAGGCCTTCTGGGGAACCTCTACGTTGCCGACCTGCTTCATGCGCTTCTTGCCCTTCTTTTGCTTTTCCAGCAGCTTGCGCTTGCGGGTGATGTCGCCGCCGTAGCACTTGGCCGTAACGTCCTTGCGCACGGCCTTGACCGTCGAGCGGGCAATGACCTTGGTGCCGATGGAAGCCTGGATGGCTATCTCGAACTGCTGCCGGGGGATGAGCTCCTTGAGCTTCTCGGTCATCTTCTTGCCCAGGGTGTAGGCGTTGTCGAAGTGGACCAGCGACGAGAGCGCGTCCATGGGCTCGCCGTTGAGCATGATGTCGAGCTTGATCAGGTTGGAGCGCTGGTAGCCGATGGGCGTGTAGTCGAACGAGGCGTATCCGCGGGAGATGCTCTTGAGCTTGTCGTAGAAGTCGAAGACGATCTCGGCCAGGGGCATGTGGAAGGTCAGCTCCACGCGGTCGGCGGTCAGGTAGTGCTGGTTCTGGAGCTCGCCGCGCTTTTCCATGCAGAGGTTCATGATGGCGCCGATGAACTCCGACTTGGTGATGATCTGGGCCTTGATGACGGGCTCCTCGATGTAGTCGAGCCACTTGGGGTCGGGCAGGCCCGAGGGGTTGTGTACCTCCACCATCTCGTTCTTCTTGGTGTATATCTTGTACGAGACGTTGGGGACGGTGGTGATGACGTTCATGTCGAACTCGCGGTCGAGGCGCTCCTGGACGATCTCCATGTGCAGCATGCCCAGGAATCCGCAGCGGAAGCCGAAGCCCAGGGCCACGGACGACTCGGGCTCGAAGGTCAGGGAGGCGTCGTTGAGCTGGAGCTTCTCGAGCGAGCTGCGCAGGTCCTCGTACTCGTCGGTCTCGATCGGATAGACCCCGGCGAAGACCATCGGCTTGACCTCCTCGAAGCCGTCGATGGCCTCGGAGCAGGGCTTCTGGGTGTGGGTGATGGTGTCGCCGACCTTGACCTCCTTGGAGGTCTTGATGCCCGAGATGATGTAGCCGACCATGCCCGTTCCGAGCTCCTTGCGGGGCTCCATGCCCAGGCGGAGCACGCCGATCTCGTCGGCCTCGTACTCCTTGCCGGTGTTGAAGAACTTGACCTTCTCGCCCGCGCGGATGACGCCGTTGCGGATCTTGAAGTAGGCGATGATGCCCCGGAAAGAGTTGAAGACCGAGTCGAAGATCAGGGCCTGCAAGGGCGCCTGGGGGTCGCCCTTGGGCGGCGGGATGGAATAGACGATGGCCTCGAGGATCTCCTCGACGCCCATGCCGGTCTTGCCGCTGGCCTCGATGATGGACGCCCTGGAGCAGCCGATCAGGTCCACGATCTGGTCCTTGACCTCCTCGGGCATGGCGCTGGGCATGTCCATCTTGTTGAGCACGGGGATGATCTCCAGGTCGTGGTCGATGGCCAGGTAGAGGTTCGAGATGGTCTGGGCCTGGATGCCCTGGGTGGCGTCCACGATCAGCAGGGCCCCCTCGCAGGCGGCGATGGAGCGCGAGACCTCGTATGAGAAGTCCACGTGGCCGGGCGTGTCGATCAGGTTGAGCACGTAGTCCTTGCCCTCGAGCTGGTAGTCCATCTGGATGGCGTGGCTCTTGATGGTGATGCCCCGCTCGCGCTCCAGGTCCATGTTGTCCAGCACCTGGTCCTGGAAGTCGCGGTCCGACACGGTGTGGGTGTGTTGCAGCAGTCGGTCGGCCAAGGTGCTCTTGCCGTGGTCGATGTGGGCGATGATGCAGAAGTTTCGGATGTTTTCCATAGGGGTGCTGTGGGCGTTTTTTTCGGGCGTCTAGGTTCTTTTTCTTTTTTTCTCGCGGGGCGGATGCTCAGCCGCGGCGGGCCTGCTGGCTGTCGAGCAGAAGCTGGCGCCGGAGCGCGGGCAGGTCGTCGAACTTGCGCTCGGGCCTTATCCACCGCTCGAAGGCCAGGGTCACGGTCTGCCCGTAGAGGTCTCCGTCGAAGTCGAACAGATGGGCCTCGAGCAGGGGCTCTTCGGCGGGGACCCCGAGCGTGGGCCGGGTCCCGAGGTTGGCCATTCCCTTCCAGCGGCGGCCCTGCCACTCGAGGCTCACGGCGTAAACCCCGCGGGCGGGGATCAGCTTGTCGGGGTCCAGGGGCCGGAGGTTGGCCGTGGGGAAGCCGAGCGTGCGGCCGAGCTGCTGCCCGGGCACGACCTGGGCGCGCAGGGCGTAGGGGTAGCCGAGCATCTGCCGGGCCTCCTCGGGCCTTCCGGCGGCCAGGGCCTCGCGGATGCCCGTCGAGCTCAGGCGCAGGCCGGGCAGGCTGATGGCCTCGACCTTGACCAGCTCGAGGCCCTTGGCGGCGGGGCACTGGCGCAGGTACTCGATGTCGCCCTGCCGGTCGCGGCCGAAGCGGTGGTTGTAGCCGACCACCAGCGCGTGGGCGCCGACCTTCCGGACGATGTACTCGCGGACGAAGTCGCAGGCCGTCAGGCGCGAGAACTCGGGCGTGAAGGGCAGGATGACCAGGTGGTCCACCCCGAGGCCGGCCAGCAGCTCCTGCTTCTCTTCGAGGGTGCTGAGCTGCTCGATGCGGCTGCCGGGCGACACCACTGTGCGCGGGTGCGGCCAGAGCGTCAGCACCACCGACTCGCCTCCCAGCCGCGCCTGCTCGCGCCGGAGCGCGTCCAGGATGCGCCTGTGGCCCAGGTGGACACCGTCGAAGGTGCCCAGGGTGGCGGCGGGTCGTACCAGGTCCAGCGAATCGGCGGAGGTGTGGATGCGCACGTCAGGAGATGTTTTCGGACATTGGCCCGCGAAAATACAAAAAGAAGCCCAGCCCCCCGCGCCCGCCCGTTTTTTTGGCCAGCGACCCCGCCCGGCGGCCCCGACGGCCCCGCCCTTGGCCATGTGGGGCGCTTCGCGTATTTTGGCCCGAACAAAAAAACACAAGCCATGAAAATCGCCGTCGTAGGTGCCACCGGGCTGGTGGGCACCAAAATGCTTCAAGTCCTCAGCGAGCGCAATTTCCCCGTCAGCGAACTGATCCCCGTGGCCTCGCCCCGCTCGTGGGGCAAGGAAGTCGTCTTCCGGGACAAGGCCTGGCGCGTCGTCGGGCCCGAGCAGGCCTTGGAGCGCGCCCCCAGCGTGGCCCTTTTCTCGGCCGGAGCCGCCACTTCCCTCGAGTGGGCCCCGCGCTTCGCCCAGGCCGGCACCTTCGTCATCGACAACTCCTCGGCCTGGCGCATGGACCCCGGCGTCAAGCTCATCGTCCCCGAGATCAACGCCCACCTGCTCGGCCCCGACGACCGGCTGGTGGCCAACCCCAACTGCTCCACCATCCAGATGGTCGTGGCCCTCGCGCCCCTGCACCGCGCCTTCGGCATCAGCCGCCTGGTCATCTCCACCTACCAGTCCGTCACCGGCACGGGCGTCAAGGCCGTCCGCCAGCTCGAGCAGGAAGAGCGCGGCATCGAGGGCGAGAAGGCCTACCCCAGTCCCATCTACCGCAACTGCCTGCCCCACTGCGACGTCTTCCTCGACAACGGCTACACCAAGGAGGAGATGAAGCTGGTCAACGAGACCCGCAAGATCCTGGGCGAGCCCGCGCTGGCCGTAACCGCCACCGCCGTCCGCGTGCCCGTCAACGGCGGCCATTCCGAGAGCATCAACGTCGAGTTCGAGCGCCCCTTCCGCCTCGCGGAGGTCCGCGAGCTGCTGGCCCAGGCCCCCGGCGTGCTGCTCCACGACGACCCCGCCGCCCTCGAGTACCCCACCCCGCGCAAGACCCACGAGAGCGACCTGGTCTGGGTAGGCCGGATCCGCGTCGATGAGTCGAGGCCCAACTGCCTGAACCTCTGGGTCGTGGCCGACAACCTCCGCAAGGGCGCCGCCACCAACGCCGTGCAGATCGCCGAGCACCTGCTGGCCTCCGGCCTGCTCCGACAGCCCGACTGAGCCATGCCCGACAAGAACCCCCGCAAGGCCCTGGCCTTCGCCCTGGTGGCCGTGCTGTTCTGGTCCACGGTCTCCACGGCCTTCAAGATAGCCCTGGGGCACCTGGATTTCATGCAGTTGCTGTTCCTGGCCTCGGTCTTTTCAAGCCTGGCCATCGGTGTGGTGGTGCTGCTCGAAGGCAAGGGCCCGGCCCTGCGCGCCATGACCGGGCGGCAGTGGGCCCTGTCGGCCTTCCTGGGGCTGCTCAACCCCTTCGCCTACTACCTGGTGCTGCTCAAGGCCTATTCGCTGCTGCCCGCGCAGGTGGCCCAGCCGCTGAACTACACCTGGCCCGTGGTGTTGGTGCTGCTCTCGGCGCCCCTGCTGGGCCAGCGGCTGCATCCGCTCTCGCTGCTGGCCGCGCTGCTGAGCTTCGGCGGGGTGCTGGTCATCTCCACCCAGGGCCAGTGGCTGGGCCTGCGGGTCGAAAGCCCGCTGGGCGTGGGCCTGGCCGTGGGCAGCTCGGTCATCTGGGCGCTCTTCTGGCTGCTGGGCCAGCGCGACCAGCGCGACGAGTCGGTCAAGCTGCTGGCCAACTTCCTGTTCGGGGCCTTGTACTCGGGCCTGGCCGTGCTGCTGTTCTCCGAGTTCAGCCTCGGCGGCCCGACGGGCTTCTGGGCCGCGCTCTACGTGGGCCTGATGGAGATGGGCATCACCTTCGTGCTGTGGATGAAGGCCTTGCGCTACGCGCCCTCCAACGCGCAGGTCAGCAACCTGGTCTTCCTTTCGCCCTTCCTGGCCCTGCTGTGGATCTCCCTGATCCTGGGCGAGCGGCTCCACGCCACCACGTTCGCGGGGCTGCTGCTCATCATGGCCGGGGTTTACGTGCAGCAGCGCGCCAACCGGAAAGCGGCGCGGCCATGAACCTCGAGCCCGGCGAGCTGGAGCGGAGCCTGGCCCTGGCCCTGGCGCGGGGCCAGAAAGTCCGCATCCGGCTCACCGGGCGGAGCATGTGGCCCTGGCTGCGCGAAGGCGACTGGGCCACCATCGGCCCCTGCGCCCCAAGGCCCCGGCTGGGGCAAGTGGTCGTGTTCCCGCTTCACGGGCGGCTGGCCGCGCACCGGGTCGTCTGGCTCTCGCGCGACGGCAGGCGGCTGCGCTGCAAAGGCGACGCGCTGACCCGCCCCGACCCGCCCCTGGAGACCCAGGCGCTGATCGGGCAAGTCTGCCGACTGGAGACAAGGCAAGCCTGGCGCGCGGGCCTGCACGACAGCCTGCCGCTGGCCTGGCTCTCGTGGCTCAGTCCGCCGGCCTACTGGCTGCTCAAGCGCGGCCTGTTCTGGAAAAGGAGAAAGGGGCCTGGCTCAGCTTAGGAACCAGTCGTCCGAAGCGTAGCGCTCCAGCTTGATGCCCAGGCGCAGCGCGTCCTGCGGGCTGATGTCCTCCAGTATCACCGGATACTGGCCCTTGTCGTTCCGCTGGCCTACCTTGAAGTTGACCATCAAGTGCTTGAAAAAGGCCTGGATGGCTTCGAGGTGAAGCGACTGGACCATCAATGTAGCTCGGTTGGCCGATGAGGTTTCCATCTTGGGAAAGGTTTGGTTGGGATTTCTGGCGCGAAGTTACAGCGCTTGGGCGATAATTGTCCTGCCTGGGCAGGCCAGGCGGCGTCTTTTGATGGAACCTTAACCTTGGCTTAACCTTGGGCAGGAGCATGGCCCATATCTTTGCCAAAACATGAAATCCGCATGAAACAAGCGATCTTCTTCCTGGTGATTTCCCTCTTCCTGGCCTCGCCCGCGGCCCGCGCCGGCCAAGGCGTCGTCGATCCGCCCGCCGAGGCCGCCGCCACCTGCCAGCTTTCCGGCCGAGTGGCCGACCACCTCACCGGCGAAAGCCTGCCCGGCGTCCTGGTCCGCATCGAGGGCACCGAGAAAGTGGCCTACACCGACTTCGAAGGCAACTTCTGCTTCGCCGACCTGCCCGGCGGCGAGTACTCGCTCTCGTTCGAGTACGTCTCCTACCGCAAGACTTTCCAGCGCAGCCTCCGCCTAGAGCCTGGCCAGAGCAAGGCCATCCAGCTCGGCCTGGCCAAGATCTGAGGCCCCCGGCCGCGCCTTGTCCCCGCACGGGGCTTTTTTCTTCTGGCAGAAGGGCTATTTTCGCGGCAGAACCACTGCCCTAGCCCCATCGAAACATGTCACGCAAGAAAAAACTCGAACGCTTCGCCCAGATCGACACCTACGCCCACGTCGTCCAGGCCCCCTTCGGCACCGTCTGGGAAAAAGACCACCCCATCAAAGGACGCTGGCGCGAAGACTTCTTCCGCAACGACAAGCCCATCGTCCTCGAACTGGCCTGCGGCAAGGGCGAATATACCGTCAGCATGGCCCGCCTCATGCCCGAGCGCAACTTCCTCGGCGTGGACCGCAAAGGCAACCGAATGTGGCACGGAGCCACCCAGGCCCTGGGCGAAGCCCTGCCCAACGTCGGCTTCCTGCGCACCGACATCGCCTTCCTCGACCACGTCTTCGCCCCCGGCGAGGTGGACGAAATCTGGATAACCTTCCCCGACCCCCAGCCCAACAAGCCCCGCAAGCGGCTCAGCGGCGCCGTGTTCCTCAGCCGATACGCCCGCCTGGCCAAGCCCGGCGCGCCCGTCAACCTCAAGACCGACAGCCAGGAGCTCTACCACTACACCCGGGCGCTGCTCCAGGCCAACCACATCCCCGCCGAGCGCGACATCGACGACCTCTACCACTCCGAATGGGCCGACGACAGCCTGCTCTCCATCCGCACCTTCTACGAGAAGATGTGGCTGGCCGAGGGCAAGCCCATCACCTACCTGCGCTTCGCCCTGCCCGGCGGCGCGGCCCTGGTCGAACCCACCACCGCCGCCGACCATGCCTGAGCCCCCCGACGACAGCTTCGCCCAGCGCGTGCTCCAGACCTGCCTGCGCATCCCCTTCGGGCGCGTCTGCACCTACGGCGCCATCGCCCGGCACTGCGGCTCGCCCCAGGCCTCGCGCCAAGTCGGCTGGATCCTCAACAAGGCCGGAGGCGCCCACGGAGCCCTGCCCGCCCACCGCGTGGTCAACCGACACGGGCGGCTCACCGGAAAGGCCGCCTTCCCCGGCGCCCAGACCATGCGCCAGCTCCTCGAAGAGGAAGGCGTCCGCGTCGAGGACGACCAGGTCATCGACTTCGACAAACTGCTCTGGACCCCCGAAAACCCCGCCTGACGACCATGGACGGAACCGGCTTCATCCTGACCCTGGCCCTGCTGCTCCTCGCGGGCGGCTTCCTGGCCTGGAAGGCCATGGCCCAGACCCGCGCCGAGCACAACGCCCAAACCCTCGACTTGCGAGCCCAGCTCGACGCCGAGCGCGCCGCCCGCCTGCGCGCCGAGGCCCAGCTCGCCGCCGGAAAGGCCCTGGCCGAAAGCCAACAGAAGGCCCTCAAGGACAGCTTCGAGGCCATGGCCGGAAACGCCCTGCGCAACAACAACGAGCTCTTCCTGCAACTGGCCCGGCAGTCGTTCGAGCGGCACAGCGACTCGGCCCGCGACGAGCTCGAAAGGCGCCAGTCGGCCATCGCCGGACTGGTCGCCCCCCTGCGCGAGCAGCTCGACAAGCACGAGAAGATGGTCGGCGAGCTGCGCCAGAGCAACAGCCACACCCTGGGCGCCCTGGCCCAGCAGCTCGAAGCCCTCGGCCAAAGCCAGGGACGCCTCGAAAAGGAAGCCGCCTCGCTGGCCAACGCCCTGCGCTCCACCCGCGCCCGCGGACGCTGGGGCGAGATCGGCCTGCGCCGCCTGGCCGAGTTCTCCGGCATGGCCGAGCACTGCCACTTCGAAGAGCAGGTGGCCTCGGCCGACGGCTCCATGCGCCCCGACATGGTCGTCAGCCTGCCCGGCGGGCGGCAGGTCGTCGTCGATGCCAAGGTGCCCCTGGACGCCTACCTCGACTTCACCGAATCGACCGACGAGAAGGCCGCCGGGCAGCACCTGCAACGGCACGCCCAGGCCGTCCTGGGCCACGTCCGCCAGCTTTCGAGCAAGCACTACTGGGAAGGATTCGAGCAGTCGGTGGACTTCGTGGTGCTCTACATGGAAGTGGAGCCCGCCTTCGGCGCCGCGGTCTCGGCCAACCGCCAGCTCATCGCCCAGGCCGTCGAGAGCCGCGTCGTCTTCGCCACGCCCACCACCCTGGTGGCCCTGCTCCAGACCGTGGCCTTCACCTGGAAGCAGCACCAGGCCACCGAGAACGCCGTCCGCATCTGGCAGTCGGCCCGCGAGCTGCACGACCGACTGGCCGTCTTCTCGGAGCACCTGCTCAAGGTCGGCGGCAGCCTCAACCAGGCCACCAAGAGCTACAACCAGGCCGTGGCCTCCTGGGAAAGCCGCGTCCAGCCCGCCTTCCGCAAGATGGAGGACCTCGGCGCCAAGACCGGCAAGAAGGAAATCCAGACCCCAGAGCCCAACAGCCTGCTGGCACGCGGGGGCGAGGAGTGAGCGGCGGGGCATTGCCAGGCCCTTCCTCCCGGCCAGGACAATTTCACCCCTTCAGCAACTGGGCATCAAGCGCAGGCCTTTCCATTGGCCCTCCAGCCATAGCGCGGCCAAGAACCAGAAAAGGATTGCCAAAGCACTTGCTTTTCAAAGGTATAGTTTGTAGCTTTGGCTATCGTCAATTCACCCGCACCCGATGAACAAGCTGTCTTTCAAACTGCGGATTTCCAGGGGCAATGCAGGCGAAAGCCCGCCTACGGTGTCCCTCGGCTCCAAAACACCCCAAACCTGTCGATTCGACAGTTTGACGGATTGGCGCGGCTTCAGGATGTGCGCATGTGATTCGTACTTGCACAAGGGTGCTTTTGGGAAGGAATTGGGGAGGGTTGAAGTCGTGGTGTTAGAGCCAATTGACAAAACCAATTATTGAACCAAAAAATTGACCAGAATTACGATTGATGCCAATTTTTTTATTAAAAGTAAAAATATGAGATTAGAAATAGCAATTTTCGGATTTACTTTGTTGTTTTTTCAAAGTTGCATAGAAATAGACCCTTTTATTGATTTACAAATCAATCCTAAAGCGACAACATTGCAACGTTTGGATTTAATTTCTGACGCAAATAAAAATGAACTAACAGATTATATTGAAAATAACACTCGGTTTGATGCCTGCGTGGCATTAGTAGGAAATGAACTTGTGTATGATTACGGCGACAAAAATATTCCCTATAATTGCGCATCGGTTCGCAAAAGTATTTTTAGTGCCTTGTATGGAATAGCTGAAGGCAAAGGACTTATAAACCTCGATGCTACACTGGGCGAACTTGGCATAAATGATAGCATAAATCCACTCACCGAAACAGAAAAAACTGCAACAATAAGACATTTATTGCAAGCCCGTTCGGGAATTTATTTGCCTGCATCGGGCGAGTCGGCCGGAATGATACGTCGCAAACCTGCACGCGGAAAATATTTGCCCGGCGAACATTTTTATTACAACAACTGGGATTTTAATGCTTTACCAATTATTTTGGAGCGTATTACAGGCAAAAAAATTGGAGAACTGATTTACGAATGGCTTGCCGTACCCACCGGAATGCACGATTTTATGCCCGAGAATGTTACTTATCAATACGTTGATTACACCGAATATCCACAAACCAGGGTTTATATAAGTGCCGAAGATTTGGCTCGTTTTGGTTCGTTATATTTGACCGCAGGAAAATGGAACGACACACAAGTAATTCCGCAAGATTGGGTTGAAAATAGTGTAAAGTCAGTTTCGCACGAACCGCAAGATGCTGATTTAGTGGAACACCCGTTTATGGAAGGTTACGCATATTTATGGTGGGTTGATGATGACGAGCAAACATTTTGGGCTGACGGAGCAGGTGGACATTTTTGTATTGTGGACAGGGCCAAGAATTTGGTTGTTGTAGTGCGTAACAATACAGGTAAGTAAGCGATTGGATTTAATTTATAATATTATCTTTGCGGCACTATGGGACGAGTGAACACACCAACATTGGATGACGCCCAAAAGG
>JFJP01027064.1_pt1 | contig 30905 bp, 39 predicted proteins | sample 431651 | NCBI WGS metagenome assembly JFJP01 (sample SAMN02602958, study PRJNA72255) | Microbial mat metagenome, whole genome shotgun sequencing project. | biome: fresh water; feature: sink hole; material: water; isolation source: purple microbial (photo- and chemosynthetic) mats found in... | reverse complement strand
TTTTTTTTTTAAATATTAATAATTTGATTTTCATTCATTAAAACTTTGGAAAAGATTGGAAATTTGATTTTCATCTTCATTTTTAAGGATTTTTCATTTGAATTCAAATTATTACCTTTAGGGATGGTTTTATATCCTTTGGGAAACATTGTTGGAACGCAAGAAGGGGATACTTTTCATATAAATTTTTCAGTTTTATGGATTTTGTTATTTTATAGGGTCATTCATAGATTAAAATTATTGTATTGACAATATTATTGAATAATTTGTATTAAAATTTTTTTTACAAAAATATTTATTTTTTGAGTTTTTTTTTTATATCTTAAATTAATGAAAAAAATAATAATATTCAAAACAAACAAAAACAAAAAAATTTATAAATCTTTTTGAAAAAATGTTTTTATTTTTGCATCATACTCAAAATTTTGCATAATAAAGGAGGGAGATAAATATTCTTATTGACTCCGATCCCTAAAGGCTTTATTATCGATGAATAAAAAGTTTTTTTAAACAATAAAATGTTATTTATGATGAAACTATAAGAAGAGCCGTATGATTTCTCTTGATTATAAAAAAGTCTGATTTAACATTCCTTCTTTCTACTTTTATTCTGTTTTAGAAATTTAAAAATCAAGCAATTTATATTACATTACATTCAAACAAAATTACAAAATTTTTTCTCAGTTTTACGAAGAAATTTCAGTTTTTAAACAAATAAATTCAATAATTTCATCGTAGTTTTAAAGGAATTATAAGTTTGATCTTCTCTAAATAATTTAAATGGTTTATTTGTTTGAATAATTCTTGCAAAATGAGGTTCTTCTCTCAATATCTTTGTTAAGTTAACCCATTATAAAATTGTAAGACACAAGCATTTTTATGGGAAGAGATAGTTATTTTTAATATAATTTGCACAAGATTTTTATGAAAATGTTTAAAGAAAAATGAAAGACAAACAAAATAACTTAAAATGAAACCAAAATTTTTTTATGGAAAAATATTAGGAAAAATATAGCCTTTTTGAATTTTGAATTTTCAAATTTGTTTCATAAATAATTAGAAAAAATTAAGTCAAATTTTCATAAAGGAAATCTTCAGCATCAGAGGTTCTTACTTTGATTGTTTTTAGAAAAGAGATTAAAGATTTTATGGATTAAAGAACTTTAAGCTTTGGATTTGTTTTTCCTTCAAACAAATGCTTTCTTTCTCAGTTACTTTACCAAAAGACAAAATTTGTGAATTTTGATTCTAATTTAACGAATTTAATCTTATAAATTAAATATTAAAAATTGCCAAAAAAAAATTTTTTTGCAACTTTATTTAATGTAATATTTTCAATTTAAAAATTATTTTAGAAAACGGTTTTACATAGACATCGTCACAATTTAAACAGTGCTAGATCAGGATCTTTATGTTGACTGTGATTTGCCCATTTCTTTGAAAAACAAAAAAGAAAATGAAGGTATAAACGCAAAAAAGGAAGAAGCATAAAAAAATGATATTGAATGTGATGGAGTGAATCATAAAAAAAAAAAAAAAAAAAAAAATCAATTGTTTTAGAAAACCAAATTATTTTTTTTGCATTAAATAATCCAATAATGGAGAAACAATATTACTCAAATCCTGAAAAAATCACAGATCCTTTAATGCCTGAGAAGATAAATGCAATTCTCGAAGCAGAAAACCTCGCCAATTCTCCTTCATCCAAGCCAAGCAATGAACTCCCCATTGAAAGTAATAATCATAAACAAGAAAACAATGAAGAATCGAAAAAAACATCATCTCCACATAAAACACAATCAAAACAACCTTCAAAAAAATTATGTTTAGAGGATTTTGAATATATAAGAAATTTAGGGAAAGGTTCATTTGGAGAAGTGATTCTTGTCAAAAAGAAAAACGATGGAAAGTCATATGCTATGAAAGCTATTGACAAGAACTTTTTATATAAAGTGAGTTTTTCATTGTTTATAAATTAAAAAAGTAACGTTTTTTTTCATAGGAAAAAAAACAATATCAAGTTTATATTGAAAAAGAAGTTTTAATGAGATTAAATCACCCTAATTTACCAAAATTGTTTTATTCTTTTCAAGATAAGTTTAAATTGTATTTTGTCATGGAATTTCTAGAGAATGGCGAATTTTCTGATTTTCTAAGAATAAATAGTATGAATTTTGTGTTTTAGTGGTTAATTTTGCTTTTCATGAAATAAAAAGAAAAGTTGGATTTTAAAATCATACAATTTTATGCAGCTGAAATAGTAGATATCCTAGAATATTTGCATTCGAACGGAGTGGCTCACAGAGATTTAAAAGTAAAAAACAGATTACCTTTGTTTGATCATTGCAATTTTTAATTTCTAAGCCTGAAAATCTGATGTTAGCTGGCAACAATCATTTAAAAATAATTGATTTCGGAACAGCCTATTTTTTCAAATCAGTTACGAACGATCTACTCGAAATTATAAACAAAATTCGAAACTCAGAGAAAACCGAACAAGAAGCTTTTTTGGATTACCAAACAAAACATAAAGCCACATTTGTGGGAACTGCAGAGTATTTTTTTTAAGAACAATCGTTTTAATTTATTTCTGCTTTATAAAAAAAGATATGTGTCTCCTGAACTGCTTGAAGATGGTGAATGTGCTGCACCAGCTGATTTATGGGCATTAGGCATGATATTATCTTATTTTATTAAATTTTCTAATGAATATGATATTATTGTTTATTCATTTTGATTTTCATGAAATATTTAATTTTAATTCAGGTTGTATCATATATCGAATGTTTATTGGAGTGACCCCTTTTTACGAAGCCACAGAGTATTTGATGTTTAATCGAATTAAAAAGGGAGGTTTTCCAATGAGTCCAGTTGGCTAAAATTTAAAAAACTCTTTAAAATACTTAAATTTTATAAAGGAAATACCTTTGGTTGCACAAGATCTGATAAAAAACTTGCTGAAACGAAATCCACGTGTTCGTTTAGGTGCAGGAGTGCCTGGTTTCTCACTTTAAATTATTTCAAAAAAAATAAATTTCTTTTGTAAATTTTCAGGAGAGCCAAATGATTTTAAAGCTTTAAAATTACATCCATTTTTTGAAGGAATAGACTTTGAGAAATTAAGCAAAATGGAGGCTCCATTCATAAATGTGACAAATGTTTTCAAAGAAAACGATGATTTCGAGTTCGATAACCTGAACCCTTACAAAATCAAACACAATTTGACCTCAAACGAAGAAAATCAAAAAGAAAATACAGCAACCACACAAATGTTATTCAACCATTCTCAATCAATTAAACAAGGAAATATTCTTTTGGAAGGTTTGGCAATGAAAAAATGCAGCTGGCTTTTTTACCAGCCAATACTTTTGGTTCTATATGATAATAAGCTATTATCGTATTATGATCCTGAAACAAATAAATTAAAAGTTTGTTTATTTGTGTTTTTTTTTGGAAAATATTCAATGATTTTAAAGGGGGATATTATATTGTCTAATGATGTTCTATGTGAATTGATTCACAAAACTAAGTTTGCTATAATTGCTCCAAATAAAAAACATTATTTTAAGGTTCTTTATTTAATAATATATCTGTGTTTAGTTTTTAAAAATTCAAAAGGAAATAGAAAACTCTTCAGCTGAATGGGTAGATTTAATAAGCCAAGTGATAAACTCCTAAATAAGAAATAATTGCAACGTCTTTTAAATAAATTATTTATATTTTCATTGTTTTAGGGAAATCTCCTCATTTTTTCTTTGCAGTTTTTTTATTTCTGTATTTAGAAAATACTAATAATTTTTTTATTTTTTTTCTCCATTTAAATAAAATTCTTTATAGTTTATTTTTTTGTTTGTTGCTCCACACTTCCAAATAGGCCCCCTGAGACCTTATTTTGATTAGCAAATAATCCACCAGCAGCAAATCCTCCAAAAAGACCACCTCCGATATTTTCTGTCGCATTAGAATTAGCGAATATACTTTGACTAGCATTAATATTAGAGAAAAGAGTGGATTTGGAACCCTTTAGATTATTAGCTTGATTTTCATCAATTTTATTATTTATAACAGAAGTTCCTCCAAATAATGGCATTTGTTCTTTTGTCTCTTTTGTATTGTTATTGTTATTGAGGAAACTTGAGAAATTTGTGCCAGTATTATTATTGTTGAAGAGTGTATTTGTTGGAGGATTGGAGTTTGTATTTATCTGTTTTGAATCATTAGAACTACTACTAAAAGGAGTGATTTTTTGATTGTTTGACTCTAAATTGATAGGTTTATTGTTGGAATTAACATCGCTTGGAGAACTTTTGCTTAAAAAACTTGAAAAATTACTCAAATTGGATTTTTTCTCTGAATCTATTTGTTTATTATTATCTATTTGATTATTTAAAACTGGAGCTTTAAACAAAGAATTTGTGTTTGCTATAGACATTAAATTACCAAACATTGTTGGTTTGTGATCATCTGAAGTTTTTGTTGGCTCTGAATTCAAATTTATTTTCTTTTCATTGGATTCTATTGTATTGATGACAGGTTGCAATTTAAACAAACCTCCTTCATTGGTCTTTTCTTTTGGTTCTTGATTCATCAATTTGTCTTTATCAAACACACCATTCAACTTTAGAAGAGGGTTCGGATTGGATTCGTTGATTGATCTCAAACCTCCAAACATCAAAGTTTTTGATTCAGTTTTCTCAGTTTTCTCAGTTTTCTCTGCAATTTTTGATTCTTTTGATGGGTCCATTAAAATTTCATTCAAATGAATTCTGTCATTGAAAGAATCTGATTTTAAATTGGTCAAAGCATTTTCTGCTTTTTCTGTTTTTTAATTTTTATTTATGAATTGAAATGAAAAACATACCTTTTTCTTCATTAGGTCTCATTTTTTTTCTCTTTGTGGGTTCTTCTCCTTCTTCATCATTTTCATCTACCAATGTTTTTTGTTTTTCTTCATGAGGAGGTTTCTTCTTATTATTAATTTGAACAATTGTTGGTTTTTCAGATTTGGTTGTTTTTTTTTCTAATTCCTCCTTCTTTTTTTCGTTTATTTGCGTTTGAATAGCGGCTTTTTTGATAAAAACATTTCTAAATAAAAAAAATTAAATTTCAAATGAATTTTCTGTTTTAAATTAAATTTTTTTCTAAAAATACTTGTTTGGCAAATAAGGATAAGTTTTTTCATCAAAGGAATCATCAGAAGATTCATCAGAAAATTCAAATCCTTTAGCTTTATTTTTCATTTTAATGATCTTTTCTTTAATCTCATCCTTTTTTATCTTTTTAACAGTGCCTGCTGCTTTTGTCTTTTTCAGGTCTTCTGATCCCTCATCTCCATCTGAATATTCTTTAACATCTTCTGGAGTTTTTCTTTTGGTGATTCTGATCGGATTTCCAAACAATAAGTCTTTATGATCATATTTCGGCAAATTCGAATAAGTATTTACTTTTTCTTTAATTTGATATCTTTGATTAATTTCTTTCGGTTTTTCAAGTACTTTGTTATTATTATTGATTAAATTGTGTATTTCAAGATTTTTTTGGCTTTCTGTTCAAAAAGAATCAATATATTTAATTTATATTCACTTAAAAAACCGAATTTCTTGAAAGCACTGGCAGAACCACTTGAAAAGCCGACTATTTCTTTTTCATTTATTCTGGTTTTATTCAAAAACATTGTCTCATTCTCTTGTTCCTTTTTCTTGGAAGGAGTATCCATATAATAATGTTCTTTGTCAACTTTAGCTTTATTATTTCCATATTTAGCGAAGGCGGAATTTTTCTCATTATTATTTGAAAGAGAAGCTGGATCAAATTTTGTTATTGAAATCTCTTTATTCTCGAATAATGGATTTTTCTTCTCATTGTATTGTCCGAAAAAAGGGGTGGATTTAGCATCAATAACTCTTTCTTGAGGTTTTTCTGTGACTGGTGCTCGAACTTGATTCATATAATCTAAATTATTTGAAGGTTTAGCATTTCCAATTGTTTTAATTGTCTCATTTTCTAAAAGAAAATAGTTTATTTTGTAATGAAAAGTTGATATTTAAGGGGATTTTTTGGTTTTTACTTAGAGGATAAATATTATCGAGGATTTCTCTTCTTTTGGTTTGTGTATCATTTATTTCATCTGTTGGGGTATATCCATTTTTTATTTTGTTTGGAAGCAGTTTATTTGGTTCGGTTTTCTTGGTAAAAATATCTAAATAATTGGGGTGTTGAGGGAAAGGCTCTGTTTTCTGGGAATTCAAGGTTCTGGATAAATATGTATGAGGGATTTTTCCATTGAATCCTATCGTAGATCTAATGATTTTTTTAGAAAAATTAGCAGGATTTAAGAATTTTATGGTGAAAAATACAGTGACTTTCGTTTTTTCCAGATTTTATAGAGGAAGTTTGCTAATAAGATGAGGAAAGTTAGCAAACAGATGAGTTTTGTGATGGGGTTGAGTGAGATAAACATTGAAGCGATGAAACTAAATAATTTCATTTTTGTGTTTTTTTTTTTTTGGAAAATTTAGCGCAAAATAAATTATCTTAGATGAATTTTAAAAGTCTGTCTTTATTTTTTTTTTTAAAGGCAAAAATCAGCCAAAAATATGAGTCCATTTTAGAAAATTTATTTCGTTAAAGGCACAACAAAATTTTTCATTTTAAAAGAAAGAAAAAAATAAGAATATTGTTTAAGATTTTACGGATTGGCATAGGAAAAAAGAAAAAAAGAAAAAAATAGTTAAGGAAAAAATTGATCAGTGTGGTGATGCATGAGATTCCAAATCAAAGAAATTCATATCGCCGTTCTCATTATTTCATCATAGGTATAAGAATATTAAATGGGAAAAAATTAGTTCGTAAACCCCTTTAAACTTCAAAGGATGATATAAAAAATTTTTTTTCATTTTTCAAAATTTACTTGGGTTTAATTTTATTTTTAAGCAAAAAAAAAAAAAAAAAACCAAAAAAAATTAAAAAACTTTAAATGAAAAAAAAAAAAGATTCATTTTCTCGCAAAACAGCAATTTTAATGAATTAATTGTTTTTTTATTGTTTAAAAACTTATTTATTCCAATTGGATCAGTTTTTCTTCTATTGTATTATCATTATTCTTCTCTAGATCTATATTTTTCTCATTTGAAACATAATGATTGTTTTGTATTTCTTTAACTTTGACTTGATTTTTTTCTATCTCATTAAACTGATCTTTTGCAATTTCCGCTTCATATTTATTATATTCATCATCAAGTTCATCTTTTATATTATATTGATTAAACAAATTATTAAAAGCGTTCTTTTGTTCATCAACAACAGCGAAATTTTCTTTCATTTCTTCAATAACTTCTAAATCAATGCTTTTCTGGATATCTTTCAATAAACCATTTGTTTGTTTCATCACATCATTTAAATCTTTATCACAAATTGATTTTTCAACCTCCATGATAGCTTTATTTATAAAGAGATATTTATCATCTGCTGTGCTTAAATATTCTTCAAAAAGTTTTTTTCGTTTTATTGCGTAAAGTGCTGATTCCTTGTTTTTTTTCACAAGGTGGGCTTTTATTTCAGATTCGGTCTTTTGTATTGATAAATTCATTCGTTTCTTCTGATTGAAAAGGTCATCTCGTAAATTTTTCAAATTGATTATGGTTAGATCTTGCTGAGAAGGTTGAACTTGAGGTTTTATGAGTACTTGGGAATTTGGGTTTGTTGGTTCAAGGCAAAAGATTTTGCTTAAGTAATAACCCATGAATTTGTGAAGAATAAATTAATTTTTTTAAGAATTTTGAATATTTTTTGTTTTTTAATGGATTTATAAGAAAATTTTTTTCAGTTAATGCTCTTGGTGGGTCCAAAAGTGAATTTTTTTAAAAGAAATTGTAATATTTTCTGTATATTTACATTAATTTTTATTTTTTTCTAAAAAAAATGAATTTCAAAAGAAAATTCCTTGACTAAAAAAATACACTTCTAAAAATAAAAAAAAGCTTGATTTAATTTAAAAAAACCAAAAACCTCAAATTTTAAAAGCCTATTCCCAAAAAATGAAATTAAAACCTGCATTTTCGCTGAAATTCAATCATTCTTTAAAAACTTTCCATTTTCAAACATGAATTCCGACACCTCAGAAAAATCTAAATCTCTCCCGAAAAGATCCTACCATTACAAATCAAAACAACTTTTAAAAACTAAATCGCCATCACTCAAACCATCTTCACCTATAAGTGAAGAAAATCCCACTAAAAAGAATAGAAAACGATCAACTTTTTATGTCGAAGACATTCTTGATAAGCAACAATTTAAGAATAGCTGCAAATATCTTGTGAAATGGAAAGGATTTCCTCTAGAAGAAGCCACATGGGAACCGCGCGCTAATCTGACTAATGCCAAATTAATGGTGAAGAATTTCGAATTAAAACTGAAGCTGAAATCTGTTGAAATGAATAAAAAAGAAAACTGCGAAAAGCTGAAAGCACATAAAAAAGCAGATAATTCTTTCTTTAATAAGATGGACACAGGCTCTAATTATTCAGAAAATGAGACAAATATTTTGGGAAATTCGCAAATGATGTTCAAAAATAACGCTGTTATGGCAAAAGAAAGCGAAAAAGAAGGAGATTTTCGATTAGGGGATAAGCCGAGAAGAATTCTTTTCGCAAAGAAAACGAAGAATGGGATTCTGTTTGCTGTTGATTGGGAAGAGAGAAAAAATGGCATTTGTCCAGAAATTTCGTTTTATGATAACAGTCAATTAAAAATTTATTCTCCACAAGTGCTGATTGACTTTTATGAGGAAAACATCAAATTAAAAGAGAATGAGCTCTTAAATTTTTAGATTATTGTAGTTTTTTTGGAGTGTTATATATTGAAATAAATTTTTAATTTTTGGTTTTAATGGAAAATGAAAAAAAATATTTAAAATCTAAATTTAAAGTTTTTGGGTTTCAACAAAAAGATTAAAAAAGATTAGATGAAAAATTATTTAAATTACAATAGAAACTTATTCAATTTAGACCTTATTATTTTCGTGAATCTCAATGAAAAAAAAATGAATTTCTTTAATAAATTAATTAGCCAAAAATTATTTAAATTACAATTTTTGAGAGAAGTTCAGTTCAAGTCAAAAATTTAAATGGGAATCTTTAAATTTCGGGTTTATATTCATGAAATTCGAATCTCCAATGAAATTTTTGTACCCTTGGAAAAAATCAGTTGATGTGACCCCCGATTTTTTTTTTATTTGATTGCTGGTCATATTTTTGAAGTTTTTCTCGTTTATTTCATTATTTTTTGACATAAAATCATTCTTTTGTAAATGAAAACGATATAATTGATGTGAAGTGAGAGCCCTTTGAAACATAGGCGCTTTTTCTCTTGAAAATAGATTTTTCCTTAACAATTTCAAATCAAATGCATGTTTTGCATGTTTGTCATTATTATTGAATTTCTCAAGATTTTCATTGTCAAAAACTATTGGTTTTTGGTAATTTTTCTTGGTTTCAACGAGTTGAGAAGAAAAAACTGAAAATCTCTCACTATTTTCGAAAAGATCTGAGGATTTCTTCAGTGATTTCTCCATGATTTCGGAGAAATCTGATTGTTTCTTCAAAGATTTCTCGTTATTTTCAAAAAAAATTGATGGTTTATTCTTAGATTTCTCCATGATTTCTTCATATTTTTAAAGAATTTATTTTAATTGTGTTTTTAATTTTTCTTTTATTTTTGTTACCGACAATTTCATTTAAAGAATTATCATTCTCTTCTTTCTCATTATTTTCAATGCCCTTCATAATTCAAGAATTATAATGATAAAACTTGAACAAATTACTGATATATTAATTGATTCCTCATTTAAAATATCCTTTTTAGGTTTGTTATTGAAAAGCGAAGGTTTTTTCTTAAAATTCAAAAAGAAAAATTCTTCTTCAGAATTTTTAGCTTCTTTGAAATTGTTTTTTTGCCAGAGATTCTTCACAGAAAAAGATCTTTTTTCTTGAGAAGATTGAACAATTCTATTGGGTTTAGGGATTTTCATTGGTAGTAGTAAATTTTGAGAATCAGGAATTTTTTGGGGAATTCGATAAAACTTATGGGGGTGAGGTAAATGAAAGGATGGGTCTTTGGGTTCTGGAAAAGAGTTCTGAGGTTTTTCTTGAATTTTTCGATGAAAATTGTGGGTGTTCTGAAAATTCACTATTCGAAACATCAAATGACTGTTTATATAAACTAATGAAAGTTATTTTTAAGTAAAAATTATAAAAATTGGAATTTAATGAATTTTTGGGAAAATCCAATAAAACAAAATTTGTTTATAATTAATTTATAACGAAATATTTTTTTTAAATTTTATAGAATTTAGCAAAAAATTTTTAAGTGTTAAAATGGATCAAATATTTTTCAATTGTTTGCCTGAAAACATTTTTTTTTTAATTCTAAATTTTAATTTTAAATTATTTGGTGAAGGGGACACCATTGATTGAACCAGATTCTGTTTTCTCATAATCGGCTTAGGGAGTGAAATCAATCATAGATTATTTTTTTTTAATTCTAATTGTTTATTTTAAATTATTTTGTGAAGGGGACACTATTGATTGAACCAGATTCTGTTTTCTCATAATCGGCTTTAGGGAGTAAAATCAAAAGAAAAGTTGATTTCGTTTCATAACATAAAAAAAAATTTCAGAATGAATGGTCTCTAAATAAAATTCATTTTATTTTCGAAAAAAAAATTGGTTAAAAAAGGATAATTGACACAAAATTAATAAATTTTCAATTTGAATAATATAATTAAAATGGTTTAAATTTCAATACTCTCCTTTATAACTTTTCTTTACTGCATTATAAACATAGTTTTTTCCACATTTCACTGCTGAAGATAATTTATAACCTTTAGCAAGATTTGCACAGATAGCAGATGATAGTAAGCATCCTATTCCATGGGTAACTTTGGAATCCAAAAATTCTTTTTCAAAAATTTCTTCTTTTTGTTCTGAGCTAACAAAAAGCACATCAATGGCTTTATTCTCGATTTTGCAATGTCCACCTTTTAATAAAATTGCCTGTAAATTATAATATTCACACAATTTTTTTGCAGCATTGATCATAGTTTCTACATTTTCAATAGTTTTGATCTCATTATTAGGTATAAATTTTAGTAATTCGACTGCTTCAAGAATATTAGGAGTAAGCAAATCGGATAAAGGATATAATTCATTACACAACATCTGAAAAGCTTCATTTTTAATTAACGAATACCCAGATGAAGATATTATAACAGGATCAATCACAATTTTTACAAGCCCTTTTAAAGGCTTTAAAAAATTTGAAATAGTTTTTATAATCTCTTTTTCATAAATCATCCCAATTTTTATTGCTTTTATTTCAAAATCTGTAAAAACACTTTGCAATTGCTCTTGGATCATATCAGCCGTGATACTTAATTTGCTTTTGACTAAGACAGAGTTTTGAGCTGTAATTGCTGTGATAACAGAGCAGCCAACAACTTTATGCGAATGAAATGTGTTCAAATCAGCTTGAATTCCTGAACCTCCTGAACTATCAGATCCGGCAATCGTTAAAGTGCAAATTCGTTTATGTTGGGGTGTAATTTCTTGCATGGGCCACGCTTCATAATTATAAGCAGAATCCCAAAATTTATATTCCATTTTACAAGTAATTCTAAAACAATCGATACATTCGTTGATTTGATTTTCATCCAATGGTTCAATGGTTTTGTATAAAATGGATTTGTATTCTTTAACAATTTTCAAAAAATTTTCGCTACTATAAAATAAAATCCATTCTCGATATGGGTTTGTTTTGGAAGATAGCTTTTTAAGGTGTTTCCCAACTTTGTAATACACCCAATGACATGCATAAAAAGCTATCAAACTTTTATAAAACTTATTTTCTGCCAAACAACTCATCAAATAAGAAGTATAAAGTAAATTGCTTGGAGATGGCTCAGCATTTATCAATTCTGTGTTGAATTTAAATTGTAAAAGAGCAAGTTCTTGATCAATTTCTTTTGCCCATTCGTGAAATTTTTCTCGATATTGAGCCTCTTGATCGCCAATTATAAATAAACCTTTAAAAAATTCTTTTAGATAGAGGATATCTTGAATTTTGAAAAAAAGGAATTTTTCTTGGGGCAAAATTCCCTCAACAAACTCAATAATATAGGGAATTTCTAAAATTGATTGCATAATATCATCAGCACTGTGTTTAAATTTTTTTGAATTCATGAATGAAGAAATTTTCTTTTTAAAAAAAAGAGTTTTATTTTATTCCAAAATTTTTGTAAATGAAAAAGAACTTTTTTATTTTTACCTCAATAATTATCAAAAATGTAGAGGAAATTTTCAAAATTGTTTTTTTGCTTGAATGCGAAAATCATCAAGCAATTTTCCAAGAATCATAATTTGTGTTTGGTGACTAATTACACTCATTTAAAAACTTCAGAGGAAATTCTATTGAAAACATAGTCAAAAACGGAGGGTTCAATATTAAGAAAAAGCCTTGATTATTCTCAAAAATCCCAAGACTTAAACTTCAAAAAATATGCAAAGAAAAATGATAATTTGCATTGGAAAGAAAAAAAGCAGATGGATTTCATATAGGTAAAGAAGACATGTAAGCTTAACAAGCAAGAAATTTACATGGTGAAGAACCAACTGTCCACAATATTTCAGAAGTTAAAATGGCAATTTCGGATGGAGCTGACTATTTAGGAATGGGAGCTATTTTTGAAAGTGTCACAAGATAGAAATTTTTTCAGAAATTGTGAATAGATAGATCATTTATTCCAATTATTGCGATTGGCAGCATAATGCAAATAAAATTTTAGAAACTGGTTGGTAATGTCATCACTTATTATATTAGCGAAAGATACAATGGGAAAATCAAAAAAATTCTCAAAACTTGTTTATGATTTTCAAAAAGAAAAGCTTAAACAAAATATAGTCTTTTCTTTAAAAAAAATTCGGAAAAAAAATCTTTGATTTTGCAGATCACCAACAATTTTGTTATGAATATAACAGCTAATATTACACTTTTAATTGGAGCTTCTCCTTTGATGCAACTGACAAAAGAGAAATGCAAGATTTAATGAACATTTCTGACGCTTTGTTAATTAATACTGGAACTATCAGAGAAGAAATTTTAGACTTTATTTTATGAGCCTGACATTGTGCGAATGCTCAAAACAAACCAATTATTTTAGATCCATTGGAGTAGGAGCATCGAAATTTCGCTATGAAATAATTTGCAAAGTACTAGAGCAATTAAAAATCAATTAAATTAAAATAGAAACTTTGCAGAGCAACCACCGATGGAAAATTTATTATTTGTTTTGAAAAACAATTGTGGCTTTCTCCAAAGATACAGCTCAAATATATTGCCGGATCTTTGATCTTTGATTGCAACATTTGCAAGCGTTCAAAAGGATTATTAAGCTGCAGTGTGTGGGGGGATATCAGCACTAACATGTGCTGCTGAATTAATAGAAAATAAAAATGAAGTGAAAGGGCATGCGAGTTTTCAAAGGGCTCTTTTCGATGAAGTTCATAATTTAAATGAGTTCATTTTTAAAAAACAATTGGATTTAGAAAATGTTAAATAATTGTCATATATATCAAATTAAAAAATATTGATTTTAATTGGAAATAAAAAAAATTAAAATTGTTATAATGAATAATAAATTAAATTTTTAAAAAAACGAAAGAAATAAATGAATTCAAAGCTTAGAACTCAATTCAATAACCAGTCATTTGATGCTATATACACATCCTCAAAGTAATTTTTAATGATTGAGTTTTTTTGTTTTAAATCTTTTTGAGAGAATATGAAAATCACCTAAAAAAAATCACTAAGATTCAAAATGAAAAATCCCCTTATCATCTTATTCCTATCAATGATGCTTTTGACATATCCAACAGTGAAGCTCATAAATTTTCAAGAGAAACAAAATCAAGGGGTTTTTTCTTAACTATTTCAATTTTTTTAATTTAAAACAAAGAAAAAAATCAAAATATTAAAAAAACCAACAACATATTGCTTCAAAAACTCATAAAAATTTCAAAAAGAAGTGTTTCTTTACATATCAATCAACAGGTACTACTATGTGCATATAAAAAAGCTTAAGTTTTTATTATAGCCTGTGACTCAAATGACAGAAATAACTTCGAATTCTTTTCGGAAGAAAACACAAAACAAATTTAAAAAATTTGAAGAAGATGAAATAAAAAAAGAAAATCAAAGGATAATTGAAAAAATTATTTTTAAAACTTCTGAATTAAGCAAAGAAAAATTCACCAACGAGTATCAAAAACATATCATTTACAAAAAAAACCTGTTAAAGCTTCCTGACTATAAAGAAAATATAACCGATCAATTTAAGTGTTAAAATCATTCAAAAAAAATTCATTAAAAACTAATATTTGTAATAATTTTAGAGGGATGAAAAAATATTTACTTCAAAAAAATTTTATGATCAGAGAAAAATATCCAATGATTGAAAAAATAAATAAATCATCATTAATTGATTCAAATGTATATCTATCTAAATTTTCTTAGAATATTATCTTCTAATAGAAAAAAAAAATAATTGTTTCAAAAACGAATTTCCAGAGGGGCAATCAAAATTTGAATCCCTTAAAAAACACAACATTAAAACCCATTCGCAAAGCTGATATTCCTGCTGAAACTTTCTCTTATTCGAAATTAAAAAAACAAAATTTAACTGATAAAAAACGTGTTGAAAACCATGAAAAATTTAATAAAGAAATTTACCAAGCAAATCATGTTCTTGAACAATTATTGGAAACTTGCAATAAAATGCTTTCAAATTCACAAGTTGGGCAAGAATCTACTCCAATAAATGATAAAAAACCTGATGGTGATAATAAAGAAATCAATATTTTAATGAATAGCAACATAGTAAAAGATGAAGTAGATGATCAAAATCAGTCCAATAAAATTTTATTAACAAATAAAGGTGAATATGAAGATAATTTTGAGTTTTATTCAGCTGAATTTCTGACTGAATTGACTGTAATTAATTGTATTTTTCAAAATATTTAAAAAAAAATACAGGAAAAAATCCAAGACAAACAAGAAATAAACATTGTTGAAAAACCAACAAATAAAGAAGAAAATGATGAAATAAATGAAATTTGTGAAGAGTGTTTCAATGAAGGAAAAAATGAAAATGATATTGAGGAAAATATTGAAGGAATATAGAAAAAAATAAATGAGTTTTTTAATTTAAAATTAAACAAGATTTTCTAAGGGATATCGTTATAAATATGTTACCAAAACTGAATTGAATAATCTTTTAGTCCAATTCTGCAGCTAATTTATTTTGCTGCTGTTTTAAACATTCTCCACCATTTATTGGATCAAACCTTGCATAATAATAATTCCTTTCATAACTAATGACAATAATTGTGTTAGGCTCATGTCCAAACGCAGCAATCCCTCTTGAATCGCTGATTCTAAATTGCGCGAAACTCCATTCAGAGTCGAAATAAGGAAAAACTACCTTTAAAAACTCAAATCTTTGAATATTTTTCAAGAATTTTATAAATATTATTATTAAAAACGGCGATTTAGGATTTTTTGTTGCAGTTTTTTTTTTAATTTCTATTCCTAAACTTCTAAAAAACAAATAATAATTAAAAAAAAATGCTATAAAATTTATAAAATTAACCTTTTTTCTTGTTCTGTTTGTGTTAAACTGAAAATATGAACAGTAGCAGTATCACTCGAACAAATTAACCATAATCCCATCGGATCAAAGGCAAGGGAATTGACAATAGCATTTTCTGATCCTCTTCTTAATTCTTGAAGAATCATTCCATTTTGTGTATTATAAATTCTAATGAGAGTCCCCTTTTTTTTGTAAGGTTCTTAAAAGTATACATTATAACTACAAATGAAATTTCATACTTTCTCTGAAGCAGTAGCTAATTTTGTTCCCTTCAGGTTTAATTCTAAACAACTTAAATGGGATTGATGGGCTCTGATTGTAGTGGTTTTATTTTCATCTTCGTTAAATTGTATAATGAAATGCAAAGGGTTTTTAAATAACAACCATATGATTGAATTGTAACATATCCCACTGACTTTGAAGGACATGCTAAAATTGTCGAACCACTTTCAAGGTTTATTGCACATAACCCTAATAGTTAAGATTTATAACATTCATTTATGTGCTTTATTATTTTTTATTTTTTTTTCGACCTTTTCGATTGACACAGGTCTCCAAATGGTCTAAAAGTTTAAAATCAATCAAATTATACACATAGATTTTCGTTTCCAAAACAATTATTATCCTGATTTTATAAAAATGATTTCTAATGAACTTAACAAAAAAAAAAACCGAGATGTTCTCAATTTTAGTGCTTTTATTTCGGATAGAAAACTGATTTCACCTATACTTTTAAACTGAGAGTCATCCCATAAAATCAATTTGTTTGGTGGAAATTTCGGATGTTTCCCTCCCCCAACTAAGGCCACTAAATTGCATCTATAAAGCATTTCAATTATTCCTATTCCTCCACCCAAATCTATCATTATTTTAAAAAACTATTCTATAAACAAATATGATAAAAAATTTAGTGCACCTCGAGAGAATGTCTCAATACAAGGCTGAGTATTGTATATTTTAAATCCATTTTCAGTTCCACATGCAAAACAACCTTTTTTTTAATAATGTTAGGTTTTTGATTCGAATTAATGAGAAAACTTTTGTCTTGATTGAAAGCCATATATAAAATTTCATCAGATTTTATGACAGAGGATAGCATAGAAATTGTTAATGTGTTTGCTTATAAATTAATTTACATTTATTTTCAGTTCAAAATGGAAATGATGTTTTATACGATGGAGAGTAGCTTTTTAATTATTTTTTTTTCTTTCTAAAAACAAAAAGAAATTTTAAAAAAAACAAAGATTTTTTTGTCTTATTCATCGATAGAAAAATTTTTTTTTATTCAAACAAATTAAAACAAAAAAATTTTTTTTAAATTTATTTGTTACATTTTTTTTTGAATATTAGAAATTAATATTTTTTTTAATATAAGTAAATTAATTTTTTTCTGAAAAAAAATGAAGATTTTTTAAATAAACTATAAATTTGACATTATTTCTTTATAAACTTAAAAATTCATTTTTTTTTGTGATAAAGCAAGTAGGGCAATGTATCTGACAAATTCTTCAAAGCATACTTGCTTAATTCCACAGCATTTGTTTCAATTTCCTTTTTTTCCTTAAAAAAATTGTTGTTCATTTGAAATCTTTTTTTTTTTTCCTTGGTTTTTTTTATTTCGAAATTATTCTTCACTTTCATTGCTTTATTCTCATCAGTATCCTTTCTTAAATTCGACATTTCTCCCAATAGATTATTATAATCAATATTCTTTGTTTTCTTCAATCCATTGTGACAAAGCGATAAGAATTTCTCTTGTTTTTTGTTCTTATTTTCATAATTTAATCCAAATTTCGACAATCCAGTTCTATTGAAACTAGTATAATTCGTGCTTTTCGTTAGATCTGTTGCCTTTATTTTTTGCAAATTAGGTCGAATTGTAGATTTATTAGTTAATTTAAGGTTTCTAGCCTCAGTTTCTTGTGATTCTTTATCATATTTTAGTAGATTTTCTGGGAAATTCTGTAAAATATAGCGTTTCAAAGCGATTTTATGTGAGTTTTTCAGGATATGACTCAAAGTAAAAGGATTATTTGGATTTAGATTCTTGAAGACATTATCAGAAAAACTATCTTCTGGTGTTTTTTGATTTAAATCAATTCCCAATTGTTCTTTAGTTTTTTCATAATTCTGTATGAATTTATCAGAAATCTTATCTATTTTTTTCTTTCTATATTTTGAGGATTTTTCATAAAAAGTCTCTAAATCATTGATTAATTCTTTCTTTTGTTCCTGATCAATTAAATTGACTTTCTTGAGAATATAATCAGGGTCTTTTGTGAACATCGCATTTATATCGAAAGATCTTATATGACAACAATTCATTAACCATAGATTATTAAAATCGTCTTTCAGGTATTCTGCAATGAATTTTATGATTTTTATACCAGAAAAAGCCTCAATATAATGAACAATTTTATAGGTGATATAATAAGAATATTCATTGATGTTGTTTTTCTTTAAATCAGCCTCAAATTGAAGAGATTCTTGTTCTGCGGTGCTCGGGCCTTTGTCTTCGCTGGGGGGACGCAGGTTGCTCATGATACAAATCTCATTTAGGGATTTTGTGAAGAGTTCTTTGTGTTTTTCTTTTTCGTAGATATATTTCACGCGAATCAAACTATCAGAGCCTCTCTAAAGAAAAAGCAAATCAAAATAAATTAAAAGAAATCAAATCAATTGAATATCAAATAAATTTAAATGCAAATAAAAAAAAAACAAAGAGTTTGCATGAAATTGCAAATTATAAAAAAATGAAAGGAAAAAAAAAAATATATTTTTATTCCATTTCGAATAAAATATAAAATTAATTCAAAATTTTCAAGCAGCTTTCAATTTAATTCAACCTTAGGTTTTAGAAACATTTGTAAGTATAAAACATCATTTAACGCTTTTTCAATCCTTCTCTTAGTCATCAAATTCAGGAAATCCATCTCGCTTAAAATCCTCACATTATCTAATAAAAAATCAAACTCTAATTCCTCAACACCACCCCAAAATATACTATCTTTATATCTCACAAAGGCGAATTCCTTTATTGCTGAATTATTCGGATCATTGAATCTTTTCTAAATAAAAAAATGAAAATTCTTTTATACTCTTAAGAAATTCTTGACTATTTTCATGGTTTCTTGCACTTTTTTCAAATCTAATCCCTCAACAATCTCACAATTCAGATCTTCGCCCAAAAGACTGATCCTATTCATGCTAGTTCTTTTGCTTTGAGAATTTTGAATGCTTCTTCTTGGACTATTCAGCCCGATCAAGGATAAAAGAATGGATTCTTGGATGGCTAATAATTGGTTTTCTTTTCTGGTTCTTCGGTCAAGGAAAAACTGTTTGATTTCACTGGGATTTAGCTTTTCTTTTTGTCGAACACATTTCAAAAAATCATCCTTTTTAATCAATATATTATTTTTTTATGAAAAATTCAAGTAAAAATTTTATTGATAAAGTTCAAGAAATCGTTTTTAAATAAAAATAATTTACTTTTTAATAAACTACCTTTCCATTATAAACTAGAAATTTGGCTTCTCCATTCGAAAAAAGCACAGTATCTGGGATTAAGATTCTGAGACAATATAATGAGTTTTTGCTTGGGAGCAATCTTCTGAGAACGAACAAAAAATCCTTGTCAATTAAATCCGGGTCTGAGTTTAAAAGCACCGAACCTTTCAAAACTGAAATTTGCGAGAGGTTTTTACCCACAGAAGATTTTTCCAATTCAAAAAGGGGAGTTCGTGCCAATTCATTATCTTTTTCTTCTTCGAAAAAAGAATCCAATAACAATTCTGGTGTGCTTTATTTTTTATTTATAAGTTTTCATTATAAAAAACAAAAAAACTTAAAAAACAAGCAAAAAATTTATTAAAAAGAATAGAATACTTTATTGTGTCGTTTAATTTGTTTTGACAAACAGCACATCGACAACCTATTTTTGAATGAATTGTTACTGGTTCTGTTGGCTTGAATGAACGATCTCTTATTTTACAAGGGGATTTATTGTGAGAGTTTCGATCAGAAGAAAGACTGTGGTTGGTTCGTGGGGAAAGGTTGTCTTTTTTCTTTAGTAGGAAAATTTCTTTTGAAATTTTTTGTTCCATATTTAGATGGGGCACCAGGAGTTTAGGGCTTTTATTAAAAATGCTCATTCTCTTTCGTTTTTTTTTTAATTGAAAAAGTTTTTAATTATTTGATAATAGTTTTGTATTTTCGGTTTAATTTTTTTTGTTAAAAAAAACATCGAAATACTATTTTTTTATTTGTTACCAAAAATACATTTTCTGAGTTTAATTTTTTTCTGATTTTTTCATTAAGAATTTAAAAATAATAAAAAACTAAATAATTTAAATTAAAACAGAAAACTAACCAAAAAGTTTTTTTCATCAAAAAATCAAAAACAAATAAAAAGCTCTTTTGTGATGTTCTATTTAAAAAGCAAATATCTTTTGGTCCCTCCCTCATCCTCTGACTACAAGTTGATTTTCCCATTGAATCTGAAGAAATTCCGTTATGATCGTGGCAGTTTTTCTGAGCAAAAAGTTGATGAAAAACTTACTTCTGAGCAATTCAACCTGTTGATCGATGAAATTGAGCGAGATGTTCTTTTTTTCCGCAAATTGATCATTTACAAACTAATCAGTATTTTTTCTCTTGTTTCTTTGTTACTTTTTCTTATCATCGGCATTGTGATTATCGGGTTGGACGCAGTAAAAAACCAACAAAGAACAGAAGATGAATTTGCAAGACTCACAGGAAACCCAAATCAGCATTTAATGGAGACAAAAAGTGATGAATTAGCAGTTTTAACTGTTATTGGTATTGTTATTGTGACTTTTGGAATCATACAATTTATAGTTATTTTGATTGTGATCAATGTTTTATCGAACAGAACTTTTGCAAAATACGCTTATAAAATCGCAAAAATTTTCGATCATCATCAGAAGAACATCTGGAAGAAAGATGAGATAAAAATGATGCAAGGGGAGAAAAGCATGTGGTTAGAAATGAGATTAGATTATAAATACAAGGAGTATTTGGGTAATCATAACCAAACTTCTTGGGAACAAATCGTTGCTATTAACAATGAGATGATTAGTAAAGGCTCCAACAACAACAATCTTTTGGAAAAAAAGTTGCAGATTCTTTAAAATTAAATAAATGTTGCAATTTATTTTTGGTTTTGCGTAAATTTCTTCAGTTCGAGCACAGATGTTTCAACTTCTATCTACCTTTTTTATCTTTTATTTAAATTTTCGTTTCATTCTTTGTTGAACATTTTTATTTTAAGTTTTTTTTTAAATTTTTTTTTTTATATATGTTTTTCTTTTAACATTTTACTCTCCTGCATTAAAATCATCTAATTTCTTAAATAGAATGTCTTTATAATCTGGAGAATGGTATTCTAGGATTTCTCGAGGGTACAGGCCTATTATATCTTCGATGTATTGTTTCTGCTTCATAGCAGGAGTTGATTTAATTTCGAGAATCTTCCTTAAACCCCCGCTCAAAACGAATGATTTTTTCATGGCATTATCATTTTGCAAATTTTTTGAAAATTGATTTAAAATATATGGTAAAATTTCAGAAGGAGCTTCCTTATGAATTTTTTTTACGTATTTAATAAATATGTATATTTTTTTTAATAATTTTTACTGATATTAATGGTTCTAAAGCTGACAAATGGTTGCAAACTTGCAGTATATTTTTCAAAGCTCTTTTGCAATCTTTTTTTAATTCTTGCCCACTTGATTTATAAACCTTTTTTCCAAAAAATTAACATTAGTTTATCTTCAATTTATTAAATAATCATTAAAGACTCTTAATAACATGGCTATAGCAGGATTATCTGATTCAGCCATTGCCCTTGCGTGATCGTTTGAATGAAAACCAATTTGTCCTAAACTCCACGCAGCCGTTTGTTTTATTATATCTTCAGTTCCATTTATTAAAGCATCCTTCAATAATTTCATTTGTTTTATTTTTTAATAATTTATTTATAAAATCAAATAACACTTTCAATGGCTGGATTCCTTGAGCTGCTATCACAGTCATTGCTAAACTCTCATCAAATCCTGCTATAAAACCAAGAGCTGCAATCCCTGGCAAAGCGGCATTACCTTTGTTTTCGGAGATGTATTCCACTAAATGTTTGACACCATTATCGTTGGCTATCACTTTGGCTAATTCTGGTGATTGTCGAGCTATTTCTTGGATGCAAGTACAGGAATATTTCCTAACAAGCAAGTCATCGTGTTTCAAACATTTGAAAATTTTAGGAAATAACTCATTCTCAGATACTGTTTCAGCAAGTTCAATGTTATGTTTGGCGATATTTGATAAACAAAGAAAAACCTAAACATCAATTAATTTTTATATAGATTTTCAATTTTTTTTGTTTAATTTTTTAAGTCCACGCTTTTTTTGTTTTTTTTCTAATAAACAAAATAAAAGTTACTTCACGTAATAATTGAGGGTCAGGATGATTTACGAGAGTAGATAGAAAAGGAACAGCTTGGGCTTCAACAACAACCTGGATAATTTCAACAACAAAAAAAATTTATTTCTCATAGCGAATATTTATCTAAATTTTTAAATTTTATTACCTGGGCTAATTCAGGGTTATGCTTGCAAATTTGTCCCAAAGCGCTAACAGCTGCCCTTTTTAATGCTATTTCAGGCTCTTGCACACAAAGAACTAGATTTTTTACTGCCTCAGCATTAACTGTTTCTTGTGCTAATTCAGGAGTGTGCCTTGAAATAAGTTATTTTTATAGCTCATAAATTTTGACTCAAAGTATTTTATCACCCGAAAAAAGAAAAAAAAACCTTAATATTAATTATACATTGCGATGGTTTTGATGGCTCCTGCCGCAAACTGTTTAACAGAAGGATCGAATTCTTCAAGGCATTTTACCAAAGGTTTCAAAGCTCCTGCATCCACAACATTTTTAGCGAGACTGCTTGTATGTTTAGAAATAACTCGAAGCACAATTGATGCAGCTTTTTTATAAAATCTCTTCAAAATAAAAAAAACCAATATTTTCCAAAAGAAAAAAAATAGTTTTTTACGTCTTGTTCAGATAAAGATACTACTAAATGGGGTAAAATAGCGTTTTGAACTATTGCTTCAGCTAATTCTTCTGAATAGCCTGCTAATTTCCCTAAGGCCAATGCAGCTGATTGTCTGATTCCTGGAACATTATCCAATAATAATGGCCTTAATAAATCCATAACACCTTGGCTCAAAAGAGCTTCTATGTTGGGCTTTCTCTCTGCTAATTCGGCAACTGTTTGCACGAATTGCCTTCTTGCTTTTTGATAAATTTCAAAGGTTTGAAAAACTGCTCGACTCATTTTTTGGGGTTTTGAAGTTACAAATTAATTTAGAAAGGATTAATAAAAATATTTTCTTAAAATAAAAATTATTGTATTATTTTTTTTCAAAATATTAAAAATATTTATTGAATTTTTTTTAATACAAAATAAATGTTTTTAGCTAAATAAAAAAAATGATCTCTGTGTTTTTTTGTGGAATTGATCAATTTTTGTTTTGTTTAAATAAAAAATATTGTTTATTTTTAAAATTCAAAAAATAAGTATACCAAATTTTGATTTTGACTGTTTACTAATTGTCAACACAATTCATTAAACATTAAATAATTTCCAAAATACTATATATTTGTTTTTATTTCAAATGACATTAAAAAGCTCAGTCGAATTCATCCTTCAAGTCGAATCCTTCCGAAATATCGATCTCTTTCATCAAGGATTCTATTTTTTGAAATTCAAATTTTATGAAGAGTCAAATGGAAAAGTCTTTGATTTTTTCCCACTCCGTTTTCACCAAAACTTTTCTTAGAAAACTATCATTCATCCTTATAATATAATGGAAGAATCATCAAAAATTTGTGAATCTAATCTTTTGAAAGCTTCTTTCGATGAATTCACAAATTCAGTGCTTTCCAAGGTTTTTTTGATCAGATATTGTGAAGAAGAAATTCCGCTGAATTGCTTAATTCAATATCGAGCTGAAATCAGTGCATATCCAAAGCCGAATCCCCATGAAATTTATTTTGAATGCGAATTGCATTTTCACAATGTTATTGAAAAACTCAAAACAAACTATGTTTCTTTTATTATAAAAATAAAAACGATTGGTTTTTTAAAAAAATTCTGTTTTTTTTCTAAAGAAAGCGGAGCTTCCAAAGGATCTGAATTCTTTTACTTTATGCTCGACTTTCAGGAGCAGAATCCATAATATTCATCAAGGAATCCATGAATATGTTCCCATTTCATTTGATGATGAAAATTTTTGTCTTGTTAATGCTACTTTGCATACAATGCTTTTCGGTTTATTTGATTTTTCATGAAATTGAATAAAAATTGACTTATTAATCGGATGATTATTTTGAAGACATAAGGTTTCAAACTGAAGATTTGGATTTTATAATGGAAAGTCCTTTGATTTTAGACAAAAATGATAAAAAAACCAAAAGTAATAGTCCTTCGCCTTTAATGAAGGAAAAGAAAAAAAAAATTGAGCCTAAAAATTTCAAAGATTTTTTAGAATTTGCTACTGATAATTGTTTATTTTTTTTGTGTTTATTTATTTTTCTTGAATGATTTAGATAATAAGGAAAATATTGAGTGTTTTTATTCGTTTTACATGAAAATATTAATGGTTTCTTTTGAAAAACTTTCACAACATCAGGATTTTATGCTTTCGAAGATGAAAATTGAATATCAAAAAAAGTTTACTGAAAAGGTTTTTTTCTAATTGTTTTTTCAAAAACTCATTATAAAATATAAGTTTAAAACTATTGAACTGGAGAATCCTTCTTATCCTTTAAACAATGAAAAAAAAGGAATTATGAATAAAAAAGGAAATTTAAATGAAACTTTGAGTATTTAAAAAAAAAAATCATTAAATATTCATTTTTTCAATAAAAAAACAAATTATTTAACAAAAGATGAGAAAGCAAAAAGTTTGACAGAAACATTCAACGTTATGGAGGGGTCCGAAAAAGGTAAAATAGCTGATGAAATTCTAAATGTATGAATCAGATTCAAAACTTAAACAACAATTTGATTTATTGAATAGGAAATGCATAAAATTTTTGGCAAAAACTTTGAAATATTCTATCAATATTTTGATTTTCTTCAGATTTTCCATAAATCATTATGTAATATCCTAAAGGAATTCTATCACCTTCAAATGAAAGAAAGGTTCAATTGTAAATTAAATAATATTTGAAATTAATCAGTATAGGTGGGGAGAAAGCGTTTTTCGAGAAAAAATCAAGGTTTTTGACTTCACACAGGTTCATAAAGAAGAAATCGAGAAAAATCACAAAACTATAGCCGAGAAATTGCGAAAGAAACCCTATTACAAAAATATTGAGGCTTTGAATGTTTATTTATTTTTATAAAAAATATATTTGAAAATGAGATTTTTTCTTGGATTTCAAGATCGAAGATTTAAATATGTTCCTGAAAGCTGAATTTCATCCAATAATCTTTCAAGAAATTTACATATTAGAGGATAGTTTAAAGAGCATTGAAATGTTTCTTTTTAAAAGAATTTCAAATGAGTAATGATTTTTTAGGATTCCTAGAAGAAGTCATCAAAATATAAATGAGATCAAAGAAATACGGTAATATTCCTATATTAATTTAGATGCTTTAAACTTTCATTAAGAGAAACTTTTCATCTTTTTGTTCTTGTTCATGGCTTTCAGGGAAATTCTTTCGATGTGACTTTGTTCAAGAATTTATTGAATGTAAGATATACCAATGCTCATTTCATTTGTTCTTCGTCAAATGAAGAAAACACAGAGGGGGATATAGCAGATATGGGGAAAAATCTAGCTCAAGAAATAAAGAAATACATAATTCAATGGTGTCCAACAACAAATCCTGAAAGGTTTTTTATTTATAATATTATTTATAGAATAAGACTAATTTTAATTTTGATTTATTTTATAATACTTATTTTAATTTTTATCAAGACTTATTTCTAATGCCATTTTATTTTATTGGACATATTAAAAATTTTTGTAACTTTTTATAATTTTATAAACAGAATTTCTTTTATCGGACATTCATTGGGTGGACTTATCATCAGAGCAGCTTTACCACATCTAAAAGAATATAAAGATCAATTTTATACATATATGACTTTATCTACTCCTCATTTGGGACTTTTATATGGAAATAGTTCTTTAGTTGATGCAGGTTCATATTTTCAAATAATATCCTATTTCGGATTTGTGTATTTATAAAGGATTATGGATTTTCCAAAGATGGAAAAAACTCATTTCTCTTCAGCAATTATCCCTAATTGATGTCAAGAATATTGAAGAATCATATCTTTATCAACTTTCTCTATCTCAAGTTTAGTTTTTTTGATAATGAGAGAAGATTTGCAAAGAGTTTAATTAGGGCTTGGGTTGGTTTAATAATATTGTGTTGATAGGGTCATATCAAGATCATTATTGCCCATTTGAATCTGCAAGAATTCAAATCTCTTCACAAGCTTTCTCAAAAGCATTAAATGATCCATTGTAGTTTTATGTGCTTTAGTTTTATATATTTTTTGGCTTTTTTAATTTTTTTTGTTTTATTTTGCATTTTCTGATTTTAATGGAATTTTTTTTAGTTCTTTTAGTTTTAATTTGCATTTGTGTTTTTTTATTATAAAGAATTGGAAACGCTTATATTAAAATGAGTCAAAACTTATTGAAAAATTTGAAAACTGATAGAATTCATAGATTGGATGTTGACTTCAATATAAATTCAAAGTTTTGATTCTGATAATTAATTTATTTTAACTTTTTTTCTTTTAGGAATTTAGACTCATTGATTGGAAGAACTGCTCATATCCAATTTTTGGAAAGTCACGCGTTGTTTAGGATGATAGTTTATACTTTTGATAGTTTTTTTAAGTGAAAATTAATTTATATTAATCAAAAGATGTGTCGTGTTTTTTTATAATTTATTTTCAAATTTTGATTACCGTAAAGAAAAAAAAATTCTTTCTGCTTGAAAAGATTTTTCTCTTTTTCAAATTTTATTTTTGCATTTTAATCTAAAAAAATCAATAAATGGCTTGTTTAAAAAAATCTTTTGGTTTGAAAAATAATTTCATTCTTACAAAATAAATTTTATTGTTTCTTTTTCTTTTAATTTCATGTTATTTTTCACATGAATCCAAAATTTCTCTTTCACCAATTCTATGTCTTTATTCTGACAAATAATTTCTGAAAAAAACAATTCCAATAATTTCAGATTAAATTCTAATTGTTCCCCCACGTTTCCGCTTCTATCAATAATATTAAGCAGTTTCATTATTCTTGGAAACAAGCATACAATATCTCCTTGTTGTAAATGGCTCGAATTTTTTAAATAGCATAACAAATTTTTGTTTTTGTTTTTTTTATTCAGTTTCAATAAATTTTCGATTTTTTCATGATTTTTAGCAAAATCGATAACTTTGTTAAACCTTTCAGTGCAAATGCAAAGAGTTGGGTTTTCCCATTCCAAATCCAAAAGCTGATCATCAATCATAGCCACAAAAGGATCTAAAGATAAAACTCCTCCAGTGATTCTTTTTTCAAAAAGCGAAGAATAAATCGCCGTACCCCCTCCAAACGAATGTCCACTGATCGAAATTTTATCGTAATCCAATATGATTTTCTCTTGAAAAACTTCTTCAATTTTATTTGAATCATAAATGAAATCCAAGAGTCCTTTTACGACTTCATATCTTTTTTGTAATTGTGGCTTAAGACTTGTCACAATCCCATCGTTATGTTCAGTGCACAATACAATAGCCCCCTGACTTGCAAGCAGTTTGACAAAAACTGAATAAAAATGCCTATTTAATCCGAATCCATGGCTGAAGATTATAACAGGGTATTTCCCTTTTGCTAAATAATTTATTTGTGATAAATCTGCTATTTTACTATTTAAATTGACTCCCAATTTAATTTCATGAAGGAAAGAAACTGAAAAAAAGAAAAAGCCTTTGAAATGATTCAAATATGGATGATTTTCAAAAAATCTTTTCAGAATATTCTCATTAGGAAGCCAAGCCACATCCTCAGTTGTTTCTTCAGTAGGATAAAATACTGCAATATTCTTTGATATCTCGTCAAATCCGTCCAGAATCAGCGTACGATAACCCACTTTGTAGGGAATAGGCTGAAAAGGAATTTCATAGCTTTGAAAAAAGTACAAACAGAGTAAAAAACACAAATAAAAGAAATTGGCTAAAATGTAAAAGAATGAGGGAAAAATATGGAATACAGAGAAAATAAAAGAGATTTCGACAAAGATTGAGATTAGAAGTGGGAAATTAGCGCCTTCTTTTTTGATCTTTTGGCCCAGAACCAGCAAATAGAATCCGATTAAGAAATAACTCTTCTGATTTATTGAGCATTCCAATTGAAAATAATTGCAAAAATTTACCATGAGAAAATTGCCATAAATTTGAATGAAAAAATGAAAAACTAAAAGCTTATCAAAAAACGATCTGATTGGGTTTAGTTTCATTTGACTAGATGAGTTAAATCTAAAAAATAAAATACTTTGTATTTTTTTGGATAATTTTTTTTATATTTAAAAGAAAAACAGAAAAATTTTGAATTATTTAATTTAAAACAAAACAAAAAATTTAAACACAATTTAATTATTTAAAACAAATGGCGTCAATAGCAAAAGAAAAAGAAACCCACGGAACTGAGATTCATATTTTTGGAAGTAAATAGATAAAAAAAATATGAAAAAATAAATTTTCAAAATCAAAGATAAATCTAATTTATTTGATTCTTTGCAAACTTCCAGGAAATTTGCATCATTTTATCCTAAATTATGCATGATTCAAGATCCAATCAGAATAATTTCTTGTGGACTGGAATATGCTGCTTTCGTTTCAAGTGAACATTTTGTTAAAACCAAAATCAAAAACATTATTTAGTGAAGGGATCGATTTATACATTGGGCAGCAATGTTAATGGCAGATTGGGAATTGGATCAAAAGCAACAAAATTTACAAATACCCCTGTTTTAATCTCTTCGTTATCTAAATTAAATTGCTTATTACTATCAACTGGATTAGAGCACACAGTTGCAATTATGGGTGAAAACATCTAATAATTACATTAAAAAATTTAAAGATTCTTTAGAAAATGGAGAAGTTTTTAGTTGGGGAGATGGTCAATATGGTCAATTGGGATTGGGATCTTTCGAAGCAAAATGGGAACCAAATAAAATTTTATTTAATGAAGGAAATAATGTTGGGAAAATAGAATTATCATGTGGCTCTCACCATACAATCATTCTGAAAGGCATTATAATACATAGATATAAAACTAAATGAAATTTTAATTATGATATCATTTAGAAAATAAAACCATTTTGTGTTGGGGAAGAGGAGAAAGTGGTGAATTAGGTTCAAAAGATATTAATAATGAAATATTTCCCATTTCAATCCAAACACCTGAGAATTTCACTCATTGTTCAGCTGGAAAATACTACACATTATTTCTAACAGGTTTGATTTTAGTCCTTTAATTTTCGAATGAAAACTCTTAGAAATAATGAAAAATTAAGAAAAAGGTGAAGTATTTTCTACAGGTCTTAACAATCAAGGACAGCTTGGTTTGGGAAATAAATCCAATAGTTATTCTCCACAAAAAATTTCCTTTGAAAATAATAGCACATCAATCATCAAAGTGTCAGCTGGCAGTTTTTCAGGGGGGTTGACAAAAAAAGGAGAAATTTATCTTTGGGGCAGAGGAACTTTTGGAGAATTTTTGAGACCGACTTTATTTTCGAAGAACGATCAATATTTTATTGATGTTCAAATAAATAATGGATTTGGATTGGCTTTGGATAGCAATAGCAACATTTATTCATGGGGAGAAAATGAAAATGGACAATTGGGAATCGGAAATCTTGAAAACAAATCGGAGCTTACTTTGGTGAAAAAACTTTTGGGGAAAAATATCAATAAATTTTCTAAGGGATTTTCTGATTTTTGTATGGGAATAGGGGATTTTATCCACATTCCAATTAAAAATGGTATTTAAAAAAAATATTACATGATATAATTGATTATTTTATTTTTTTGAAGTAAAAAGCAATGTTGAAGAAATTGATTGTAAAAAAAATGTTTGGAACTATTCTGAAAGAAAAATAGAGTATAACAATGAAAGAAAAATACAAGGCTTCAATAATCATAAAGAAAGTATCGCCGAATTTAATAATAAAGTTTACAAAGAAAAAGATGTTGAAATTTACTCAAAATATGATATAAAAGTTAAATCTAAAGTGAAAGTTAAAATAATTATGTTTGAAGGATATGATGAAAGTAACTGAGATTAATGAAAGATTGAAAGAAGAAATTCAAAAATTAAAGGAAATTGCGTTTTTAGAAGAAGTTAAACATTTGGATTTAGAAAACAAATTAAAAAGGTAAAAAATCACAAAGAAATAGATTTTATTTAGTTTATTATCTTTTAGTTTAGAAGATGGAAAGATTAAAGAAATTAATGAAAGACTTTATGAGGCTCTTCATTCCAATAAGAAGATAACAGAAGATTATGAAAATCTGAAGCAGAACTCAAAGATATCTCAAAATTTGATAAAAGAGAAAAACGAAGAAATCAAATTATTGAATGAAAAAATAAAATTAAAGGATGAATTTTTAAAAAAGTGATTATTTTTATTTTACATACAATTAAAATACTATAAAGATCAACTCAAGATAATCAAGAATTGCAACTAATGTTGAAAAATGCTAAAAAAGAAGAAAACAAACACTATTTTGATCTCATAAATTTTAAAGAGTTTAATAAAAATGAGGGTTTTAAAATAATCTCTGACATAAATCAAATAGAAAACGAATTGAAGGATTTCAAAGAAAAAAATGAGGAATTGTCTCAAAAAGTCAAATTTCTTGAAGAAAACAATTTGAAACTTCAAAAATCTTTAAATATCATTGAACAAGAAAAAATGTTATTAGAATCTGCATTGAAATCACAAAAGAATCACAATCAAACAGCTAAATCAGCATTGGGAGATCAATTAAGTGATTATAAAGAATTGGAATCAAAATTACAAACCCAAAGAAAAAATTTTTTAGAAAGGTTTATTTTGTTGAAATGATATTTTAATTTTTAATTTTTGAAGAGAAAAACAA
>JFJP01012142.1_pt1 | contig 30906 bp, 25 predicted proteins | sample 431651 | NCBI WGS metagenome assembly JFJP01 (sample SAMN02602958, study PRJNA72255) | Microbial mat metagenome, whole genome shotgun sequencing project. | biome: fresh water; feature: sink hole; material: water; isolation source: purple microbial (photo- and chemosynthetic) mats found in... | reverse complement strand
CGGAGTCATAAGGTAGACAATAGTGGAGGGGAGGTAAAGAAAACTCCAAAGAGGATTTGCCCACTGGTCACGTCCGCCATACCAAAGGTCTGTGTAAAGAGGCAGTGTGTGATTATTGAAAATGGAATCACGGTAATGAATAATTGGCAAGAGATTTGACCACGCATCATTACCAACCCAAAACGGGGATAGCAAAGCGGGTAAAGAATACACAAATCCAAAGAGAATTAAAAATATAACGCCAAATCGTGGCTGATCAAGGTCTGCCAAAAAAAGGGTAAATCGCTGTTTTGCCATCATTTTCCCAGATCAATATTATTTCTTAAGCGATTTTTTTTACACCACCGCATCAATCATAATTGCCAGAAAGATAAATGCGAGATACATGCTGGACCAGCGGTACATCGTCCATGCGACCTTGTTACCGCCAACTTTGAAGACACGCCATGCGGCATATAACAGAAAACCACCCAGCACCAAAGCAGAGATCAGATATACAGTCCCCGCCAGATCGAAGAGAGGCAGCAAAAGTGTGACTGCAATCAACTCGATCGTATAGATAAAAATATGCCTGCGAGTCTTTTCTTCGCCCTGCACAACCGGCATCATGGGTACGCCAGCCCTGGCATAATCCTTCATACGAACAATTGCCAGCGCCCAGAAATGCGGCGGTGTCCAAAAAAAGACGATCGCGAACAGGATCCAGGGAGCAAGTCCCAAGTGACCTGTCGCCGCCGCCCAACCCACCATTGGCGGAATTGCCCCCGCTCCGCCGCCAATGACGATATTTTGCACGGTGGCTTTTTTAAGCATGACACTATAAAAAATCACATAGTAAAAAATTCCTGCCAGCGATAGCAGCGCCGCCAATAAATTGACAAACCCTGCCATCACATAATAACTAATCAGTGAAAGAGCCAGGCCGTAGGATAAACCTTCCGCCGCGGTCAAGCGCCCGTCTGCCAGCGGCCGTTTCGCGGTCCGCTGCATATTCTTGTCAAGTTCGCGGTCAATATATTGATTCAACGCACTCGAACCAGCGGCAGCCAAAGCACCGCCAAGCAATGTCCAAAGGGTAAGCGAAGCCGCAGGGAATGCCTTGCTCCCTGCCACCAGCCCGCTGTACGTTGTAACCAACAGTAAAAGCACAATGATCGGTTTTGATAACGCAAAAAAATCCTTTATCCGCTGTTTAAAATCGAGTTTTGGTTGATCAGTTTTATCCTTCGCCAACACTCCCGAAATGAAAACCAAAACGCCCAGCGAAATCCACAAAGCGATCGCGCTCATGGTATGAAGAACAACCAGATGCATTGGGTAATTACGCGTCACAAGGATCGAACCAATTAGCGCCTGTCCAAAAAACAAAACTCCCGTCACCGTTGTCAGCGGCAGTATTAAATTTTGATCACGCTGTTCACGCCATGCTTTCCGCAGCAAAAGGATCATCAACACAGACGCCATACCAACCGCAAGCATGTGGGCAAGTTTCAAAAACCCCACCGGGGAAGTGGGCACGCACACCAGCCAACCTTCGCAAAATGCCCAGGCGCCTGTCACGGCAACAAAACGCCCAAGTACCGTCACAAAAAATATGGCAACAAACAGCGCAAGCGTCAGCCGCGCAAAATATGATCTGAGGGAGTATTTCATTGTTGTTTCCTGAGGTAAAAAGGATAACCAAAAAATAGGATCGTCGCAAAGGAAAACCATTGAAGCGCGTACCCAAAATGCGGCCCTTCAGTTAACTCGATCTCGGGTTGGAACGAGATGGGTGGAATGTTATCGCCTTCAATTTCATTCGGCTGCACGAACACAGACAAAATGGGATATGGGATCTGCGCAGAGATCCGATTCACGTCAAAATTATTCCACACGTCCAGGTGAGCCACATCTGCATCTGCAACTCCGCCAAAGGCTGGTTTTTCCTGCCCCAGCCTGATCTGCCCCGTTATTGTGACCTGTCCTGTCTCATCATACTTGCGCCAATCGGCAGGCGTGGAATTTTGGTCGGCGGGGATAAAGCCCCGGTTGACCAAAACAGCCCCCCCGGGGAATCTCAGCGGGGTAATGAGGTGATATCCATATTGATCACCATTGAATTGATTGCGCAGTGTCACCTGGTGTTCAAAATCATATTCGCCCGTTACCGTCACCGCCCGCCATTCCATCGTGGAAATATTTGCAGGTACGGACCGAGTCAGATCCAGCATTTTTTCCGCGCGCATGGTTACGACCTGGGCATTAAAAGCGCGGCGCTGTTCAAGACGATCCAGCTGCCAGACCCCCATGCGAATACAAAAAGCAGTCCCCCCAAGAACCAACAGGGTTGCCACAACCCATGCGCGACTAAACATTTTTTTCAAAATACGGTTCCTTTCAGACCTGTCAGATATTTATCAATGCCTTGCGGGTAAAGCCAAACGTATGGAAATCTGTCAAATCTTTTTAGCAGGAATGACAAGAGCATACAGCGCGATCATCACTCCAAGCGGAATGCCCGAAAATAAGATCCCATATAACCGCGTACTCAATGTAACCGGTTCGTACACATCCAAGCCAAAAGACTGACCAGGCTGGAACGAGCAACTATAGGCGTAGGATGCCGCAGCATCCAAAAACAGACTCGCCGATGAACCAGCAGGAATCCACAAAGGACCAAGTTCGTGATCCTCGGTATCCTCGTTTTTTACCAGCAAGGTATCACCAATGACAAAGGTCATGGAAGCAGGGATGCTTGGCGGGGCCTCGCCGCGCGCCACTTTTTCAGCCGTGCCTTTTGGAATCACGATCTCGATCAACTTCGGAGCACGCGCAGTTTCCCGCAGGAAAAAGAACGTAATTTCATTGAGAGCAACTCCGAACAGGAGGCCGATCAACAGGGAGATAAGAACTCTGATTACTATGGTTTTTAAAGGAGGCATAGGATTAACATACTACTTCAACAATATTTCGAGATCACTGACGATATCTTCGACCGGGGTTTGGAACCCATATGAAAGACGCAGGTTGCCATCCATATCGATCAAATAGGTGCGGGCTGTGTGGTTAATAATGTAACCAAACGCAGACTCTGATTCGACGACTTCACGAAAGACACCGTAATTATCCCAGATACCCTGCAAATCAGTGGATGAACCGCTCAAGCCAACAAATTGCCGGTTGAAATGCTCAACATATTCCTGGATCTTATCAGGTGTATCGCGTTCAGGGTCAACCGAAACAAAGACGACCTGAATCAACCGGGTCTTATCACCAAGTTTATCCATGACCTGCTTCAACTCTGCCAGTGTGGTCGGGCAGACATCAGGACAAGCCGTGTATCCGAAAAATAGCAACACAATTTTACCTTTTTGATCACTCAGACGAAATGTTTCCCCATTTGATTTTGTCAACTCGATTTCGGCAGCCTTCGGATATGGCTCGCCGTAACTTGTCCCCTTAAAACTGGCGGGCTTTGCAAACACCAAAGTCAACGCCGCCACCCCAACCAATGCCAGGGATAAAAGACCCACCCACACAGTTTTCCTGTTCATTTTTTACTCCACAGACTTTGCAGGTCACGTTTGAAGCGTGACCTGCATTTTATCCATCCCAAAATCAATGTGCAATTTATTGTTCTCCCGAAAAATGTCGGGAACATGTGAGCAAAACCAGGAACGTGTTTCGCATTCTCCTCCTGCGTTGCGGCTGCGCACAAAACTCGAAGTAACTTTAATCCCTACAATAGTTTACCAATCAAATACAAGGCTGGGTAGAAGAAAATCCACACCAGATCAATAAAGTGCCAATAGACCGCGGCAGCCTCGACACCCCAATGTTTCTCAGCGGAATAAACACCCTTCCGGGCATTGTTCAACACCACCAGCATAAAGAGTAAACCAGTAAAAACATGGAATGCGTGCATGCCCGTCATCATGTAGAAGACCGCGCCTGCGACACCGCTGCTGGGAGTAAGACCTTCAGCGGCAGCGAGGGGCCATTCCACCGCCACCACGCCAAACAAAAAACCAAGTCCCAAAACAAAAGTAATCAGGGTGTTTATGAAGAACCCTTTTTTGTCCCCATGAGCCATTGCTGTCTCGCCACGATTCATGAAGAAAGACGAGATCAACAGCACAGCGGTCACAGCCAGACCAAGGAGTTGATTCAAATGCGGACGGGTGAGCCCAAGCAGATTAATACGGGCAGTCATCAAGCCTGCAAAAACGAAAGCATCCGAAAGAAGGAAGAGCCAAAGGCCGATGCGGTTGGTGCCCGTTTTGTAGGCATCGGAATGTTGATCATCGCCGCTGTCTTCATTCAATTTGTAGATGTGCATGTAATAGTACATGACCAGCGCGGCTTTAATTACCGCAACTACAACAAGAATGGAAACCGCATTAAATGTAACGGCAACAAAATACTCCAGAAGGGTAAGAACGGCAAGGTAGACAAAAACCAGTACGCCCTGCGAAAAGGCAGAAGATTTATCCTGTGTATGTGACATATGAGTCCTCCCCTTTATTTTTGCCCGCTTTTAACGGGTGTGATGAATTCAACATACTTGGAGCCAGGCAGACCGTAATCATATGGCTCACCAACAACCTCAAAGGGCTGGTCATAATTATGCGTGGGCATGGGCGAAGGTACCTGCCACTCAGGTGAGCGCGAGTTCCATACATTGCCTTCCGCTTTTTCGCCGTTCTTGATGCTGTTGAAGAAGTTATAAATGAAGACCAGCACTGAAATGGCGATCAGATAACCTGAAATGGTCAGCACAAGATGTGTGGCATCAAAATTGAGGGCGGGGTCATAATCCACGATGCGGCGGCGCATTCCCAACAAACCGATGCGCATCATGCCAAAGGTCAGGATAAAGAACGAGGGGGTCATCAGCCAAAAATGGATCTTACCGAGAGTCTCGCTCATACGGCGTCCCGTCGCCTTGGGGAACCAGTAATACAAGGCAGCAAAGAACGGGAAGACAAATCCGCCAAAGATGGTATCGTGGAAGTGACCAACGATGAAGTAGGTATCGTGCAGGTGCAAGTCAGTCGAAACGGTGGCGTTCGGGGGGCCTGTTAAACCGCCAAGCAGGAAGACAACCACTCCGCCTAATACGAAGAGCATGGGGGTCGGCGCCCAAATTTTCCCTTTCCAAAGCGTAGCCACCCACGAGAAAAATTTAACCCCCGTAGGTATTGCCACCAGCAGGGTGCTATACATAAACGGCACGCGCAGGTATTCATTCATACCCGAAGTAAACATGTGATGGGCCCAGACTAAAAATCCAACCAACGCGATCGCCATCGAGGACATGGCGATCCAGCGGTAGCCAAAGAGCGGCTTGCGGGCAAACACAGGTAGAAGTTCAGAAATGATCCCCAGACCGGGAAGGATGAAGACGTAAACAGCGGGGTGGGAATAGAACCAAAATAAATGCTGGAAGAGTACGGGATTGCCGCCTTTGGCCGGGTCAAAAAATCCCATGCCGAGCAAACGCTGGAACATAACCAACTGGAAGGCGAGACCGATCAACTGCGTGGCGGTCAATGCAATGATGGATGTGGCAACCGCAGCCCAAACGAAAATCGGCATCCGGAAGGCAGTCATGCCTTTCGCACGCATTCGCAGGACGGTGACGATCGTGTTGAGCGCTCCCAAAATGGATGACCATCCGGCGGTGAATACGCCGAGGAAGAACATCTGCATGCCCACGGGAGCACGCGCCGAAAGCGGAGGATATCCCGTCCAGCCGGTATCAAAGCCGCCCAGAATCAGGCTCATCAACATCAGAACAGAGGCAGGTACTGAAATCCAGAACGAAAAAGCGTTAAGCCGCGGGAAAGCCATATCCTGTGCGCCCAGTAAAAGCGGCACAGCATAATTCATCATTCCCGCAATTCCCAATAAAATCGAGATGATCATTATCATGCCATGAAGAGACATGAAGGTATTGTAAAGTTGCGGACCACTCTGACCAAACAACTTAATGTCATTTGTCAGAAATTGAAGTTGTGAAGCGGCAAGTTCTGTTCGAAAAATCAACGCGAACAAACCACCCACACTGATCAGAAACAGAGCAGTGATGGTGTACTGAATGCCGATAACTTTATGATCCAGTGAAATGCTGAGGTATTTCTCCCAGCCTGTATGACTCTCTTCGTGATGCTCGGGCGTATCAATACCGCGCGCCCATTTGAACCAGTCACTGACTGAGCCGCTGCCTGCAAGAAAGAAAAGTACGCCCATGAATCCGCCCAAAACCCAGGCAGGCTCGGTGAACAAAAAGGGACCAGACCATGCCAGCCCCATTGCCACACGGATTACAGAGATAAAGATGGCGCCAAGCAGTGTACCGATAATTTGCCAGATCAGGCCTTTGGACACGGCGTTCAAACCAGCCACCCCTAAAAAGAAAGCCGTGAAACCGATCAACAGGGAAAACAAACTCGCAACCGGCGTAACCCAATCAAGCGAGCCTTGAACGAGCAGGTCAATGACCAACCCCAGTCCATAGCCTGCCAACCCGCCCAATGTCAAGCCAAGAAAGCCTTTGGTTAACGGACTGAACCCCGATGCTCCCCACGACAGGGTTGTAGCACTCACAACAGTCGCCAAAAGAATAGGGACAAGGTGGACATAGGTCAGCGAACCGCTTACGGCATAGACCAACCCCACACCAGCGGCATATGCCGCGACCAAGCCAACGGCAAAAAACAACCAGCCGCGAGCGGGCGATGAATTTTTCATATTTTCTTTCCTCCGCCAGTTATTTCAATGTCTTAAGATACGCGATTATGTTCGCAATTTCTGCATCAGTTAGTGGATAGGGAGGCATAACCGTGGGCGCAAAACCTTCCACCTCGGTTGCCTTCGGGTCAAGGATCGACTCAGCAATAAATGCATCATCCGCAGTTACGGTCCTGCCGTCCTCCAGTTTCACCTGAGAGCCATACAAATTGAACCAGGTGGGGCCCGTCATTCTGGAACCATCGAGTGAGTGACAACCGATACAACCGTTCCTGACCGTCAACCTCTCACCCTGTCCTTCGGGTGTCTTGGCGGCTTCAGCAGCGATCTTCTCCTGCGTTGAAATCCAGGCGGTGTAGTCAGTGTTTGAATCAACAATGACAGGGCTTTCCATATAAGCATGGGAAGAACCGCACAATTCTGCACAGCGAACCTTATAACTGCCAATCAGCGTTGGGGTGATCCGATACTCAGTCACGCGCCCAGGCACCACATCCTGCTTTACGCGGAATTCTGGAACCCAAAATGAGTGGATCACGTCCGCCGATTCCATTTTCAGCAAAACCTGTTTGTTTACTGGAATATGCAGCTCGTTACTGACAATGCCATATTCGGGATATTCGAACGTCCACGCAAACTGGCGTGCTTTAACCTCGATCACCAGTGCGTTGGGGTCAACCCGGCGAGTCTCACCCAGTGAGTACGCGCCCATATAGGCTAATGCCAACACAATAAAAAGCGGTATGACAGTCCACGCAATTTCCAGGGGCGTGTTCCCTTCGATATGTTCACCGTCACCTGTTTCGCCTTTCCGGCGCCGAAACACGATCAGACTGTAAACCATCGGCACGACGATCAGCGAAAACAAAAAGGAAATGGCAATCAATTGCCAGTTCCACAGCCAGTCAATGGAGACTGCCTGAGCACTTGCCTGCAATGGCATCAACCCCGCCGCGTCCAATCCGATATATGTGAAAACCGCCATGACAATGACCAGAATTCCCACAACCAAAAAATGTCCCATACGCCTCTCCTGATGAAATTTCAAACGAGGGAGTGACCCCACGTTGCACATGATAATTGACTAAATTTGTGTAATTTGTCATTATTACACAGCGCGCCTAATATACCAAAATTTAGTCTATTTGTCACTATTTTAGGAGGACTTAATACATGTTTTTTATATTCCCCCAAACCCGGCAACGGAGGCTGTAAAGGCTTGTAAAACCTTTACAGCCTCCGCTCAGTTCATTTCAACGTACCGATAAATGTTACTACCTGCCAAATCTGGTCGTCAGTTAAAATACCTTTCCAACCCACCATTGAAGTGCCCAATTTGCCAACAGAAACACGCCAGAACAAATAGTCTTCGCCAACAGTTGCCGCAAGGGAGGGTAGATCCTTGGGCTTGGGGTCAAGCGCAAGACCTGCAGGACCATCGCCATGTCCCTGCTCACCATGACAGGCTGCACAATTGTTCTTGAAGATTACCGCGCCAGCCTCTGCCGCATCCGCCCCAAGTGGGTTGGTCTTCCCCGCAAATTCAGGAGGAATGGTATCCACGGCTGCAGGGGCTGCCCCGCCGCCACAAGCCGTCAAAACAAGCACAGAAAAAAACAAAATAACCAACAATATATTTTTCATTACGGGTTGACCTTCCTACCGCCTTTTAACTCGGACTGTAGCTTTTCCAATGTAGCCCAATCACCCTTCGCTGCCAGTTTCGCCTGATCGATCCAACCTTCGGGATTCATCATCTGCATCCCGGCAGCATCCAACACTTTTTTAACACTTGAAATTTCAGCGTGGGCAAGTCCCTCAAATGTTTTGATACCGGCCTTTTCCAGGACTTTGGCAACTTTAGGACCGATCCCTTCAATTTTGACCAGGTCATCGACTTCATGACGGTCCTGCACCTGGTGCTGAACCTCAAGCTCAGGCTTTCTGTTTCTGCCAGCCCACCACCCGACAACCACCATCAAGCCAAAAAAGACAAGCGCTACAATCAACATCCATTGCAAGGTTGTATCAGGACCTTCCGTACCTTCAGTTAACAAACGTAATGCAAACATGACCACCTCCGTTGAAAGATCGTACATGCGTCACTTATATATGAAAAAATGGAGCATGTCAATTGATAACGGCTGTCCGAACGCCGGCTATCATGACAGCCGTTATGATGAAATCCATACTGTTCGATCCTCAAATGAGGGTCGTAATGGATATTCGCCAACCGATTCAGGGTAACCAATATAAAGAAAGCCTGCGATATGCTGATCGGATTCAAATCCCAAAAACTCCTTCACCTTTGCATCACGCGCCCAATCTCCTGTGCGCCAGATCGCCCCCAAGCTGAGGGCATGGGCTGCGAGCAAAATATTCTGGCAGGCAGCAGAAGCAGCGGCGTAATTTTCCAAATCGGGAATTTTGGCTTCGGTGGGTTTATCCACTCCAACGGCGATAATTACGGGAGCGCGCAGGGGCAAAGCCCGGGTTTTATCCAATCCTTCGGGGGGGAGATCAGGCTGGCGCGCGCGCAATGAATCTGCCATCACATCACCCAGTTTGTTCCGCCCGTTTCCGGTCAAGACCACAAAACGCCAGGGGCGCACTTTGAAATGATTCGGTGCCTGGCTGCCCGCCTCCAACAGTTGTACGATCACGTCACGCGGCAAAGCATCCGCTTTGACCTTTCCAACAGAATGTCTATTCTTGATCGTTTCAAATATATCCATATTTTTTCTCCATTCATCAAGACACTTCCGGGTAAAATTGTCTTACCATGAAAATATTTTACTCTGATACCCATCGCAAACACCAGCCGCCTTTTGAAGTCTTTGACGGTGGTAAACGCGTTCCATACCTCGAAAATACGGATCGCATGGATCGCATTCTGGATGCGCTCCACAAAACAAAATGGGCTGAGTTGACCCCACCCACAGATTTTGGCCTCGACCCGATTTATGCCGTACATGATCAGAACTATATTGCATTCCTTGCTTCATGCTGGAACGAATGGCGGGCAGCTGATCCCGCAGTTGAGGCGTCACCTGATCAACATGCTTTCCTGCCTGCCACTTTCGCATTGCGGCGCAAGCCAATACATGTCCCCTCCAACCTGCTTGGCAAGGCGGGATATTACATGATGGACTTGTCCGCGTGCATTGTAGAGGCAACCTACGAGGCAGCATTGAGTTCTGCCAATTGCGCCCTGAGTGCAGCGGAATCAATTTCATCACCCACAACCAGCCATCCATCGTCCAGTTTTGCCCTTTGCCGCCCCCCAGGGCATCACGCGGGCAGAGACTATGCGGCCGGATATTGCTTCGTCAACAACTCATCCGTCGCAGCGAACTGGCTTTCGTCCAAAGGAAAAGTCGCGGTACTTGATATTGATTATCATGCGGGCAATGGTACACAGGATATTTTCTACGAGCGCAATGATGTACTGACCATCTCTCTTCACGGCGACCCGGATTTCGAGTATCCGCATTTCATCGGCTTTGGTGACGAGACAGGCGCCGGCGCAGGCCATGGCTTTCATAAAAACTTTCCACTTCCCAAAGGAACCGGCGACAAGGAGTACTTGTCTGCTTTGGATGAAGCCTTGAATTTGATCAGGAATTTTGCGCCGAATTACCTGGTGGTTCCCACAGGCATGGATACCTTCGACGGCGACCCGCTCGGCACATTCAAAGTGACCCGCGCAGGGTTTGCAGAAATTGGAAAGAGAATCGCCGCGCTTGATCTGCAGACTGTGATCGTTATGGAAGGCGGCTATGCAAATGAGGAACTTGGCACAAACATCGTCACCCTGCTGGAGAATTTCAAATGAAGAGGACTGCTGTAATGCTGGCTTTTGCCCTGTCAGCCCTGGCTTGCAACCTGCCATACCAGGCAATCACGCCAACACCGCCTGCACCCACACTGGATCCAACTGCCACAACCACCTTTACACCTGAAGCCACTTTTACACCCTCCATCACACTGACCCCAACCGTCACGCTTACTTCCACCATCACGTTCACCCCCACCATCAGTGCCACACCGACTTTCTCCTTTCCAACAGTGGTGGTCAATAAGCAGGCACATTGCCGCTACGGACCTTCGGTTGCATTTTTGCACGCCGCCGATCTGTACCCCGGTGACACAGGTTCAGTAAACGGGAGATTTGAATACAGCGGCTGGCTTTACATAAAATTCGACAAACTTAAATATTATTGCTGGGTTGCGCCCTCAGTTGTGGATGTGTCCGGTGATGTTGGCACCTTGTACTATACCGAGCCGGACCTGCAATCCATTGGCTACAGCAATTATGCCGCGCCCCAAAATATCAGCGCTGTCCGCAATGGTGATGAAGTGACCATCCAGTGGGATCAAGTCAACATGACGGCAGACCATGACCGGGGCTACTTGATCATCGCGTTTGTCTGCCAGGATGGAAATTATCTCTGGTGGACAGATTCATATCCTGATCAATACACAACAAGCTACACCGTGCGGGATGAGGCAGGCTGCCCTGTACCGTCAGAAGGGTTGCTTTACACAGTGGAAAAACACGGCTTCTCGAAACCGGCGCAAATCCCGTGGCCCCAGCCGTAAATGATCAGGCGCACATCAGTCGCATTCTTTTCGTAAGGGAACGATCAACGTTACTCCCTCCAAATAAAAATGGCGGATGCGATTTGCATCCGCCATTAAATTTATCTCAACACCCCCGATTTTTTCAGCGCACCTTCCAGCGCGTCAATGGTTGCAGGCTTGATCAAGATCGCGTGCGCCCCACCCCGCATTACCCGCTGACTTGTCTCTGGCTGGTCATCTGAGGTAATCACCACCACCGGAATTTTCATTAGGCGCGGCTCACGTTTCAGATAGGCAAGAATTTCGGTTCCATCCACCCCCGGCATATTAATATCGAGACAAATAAACTTCGGGACAAAACTTCTCAACAGAGACATCGCTGCACTGGAGCCATATGCCACGCGCGCTGACAAATCCAAAAGTGCAAGCATTTGCTGCAAGGCATCTGCGGTATTTCGATTATCGTCAATGATCAAACCTTCCATCTAATCCTCCAATATAATTCTGCCCATCACGGAGACATCATAGCCAGGCAACTTAGATACAGAGTTTTGAAAGTTAACATCAGCTATCACTTCAAAGAGCGGCACAAGCAAATGACTTTCTGCATGTTCCTTTGGGATGACCAGATCGTATCTTTCCTGATACAGGGGAATAAAATCCAGGTCCAACGCCTGTGCTGCAGCAGCGATCCCAAGTCCGCAATCAGCGCGGCCCGACGCGATTGCCGCGGCAACTCCAAGATGGGTATATTCCTCCTGACTATAGCCAGGAATGGAAGCGGGGGACATCCCCATTAAGCTTAGTTGATAATCCAGGAGAACGCGGGTTCCTGCTCCACGCTGACGGTTGATAAATTGGACGCCAGAGTTGGTCAAGTCCTCCAGACTTCTGACCCCTTTTGGATTTCCCTTTCTCACCATCAAGCCTTGATCACGCCCAACCAACGCCACTACTTTCACTGGAATATTCGGCATGTACTGGCGAATGTATGAAATATTGTATTCACCCGTTTCGGGATTTAAAAGATGGGAGCCTGCCAAATGCGCCTCAGAGCGGCGCAACGCCACAAGTCCGCCCTGTGAACCGACATTTGCGGAAGCCAATCTTCGCTCACGTTCTGCAAGGAATTGTGCCATCAAATCCAGTGTGAGATCATGAGAACCGATACAGAAGATCGTACGCTCGATTTCAGCCCTGCTCCGGTACAGATGGACTTTGACCTTTTCACCCGCATCCAGGCCCTGCACACCGCTTGGGATTAACGCCAACCCATCTGCCTGGACCAACGATGTTATGACTCCCGCCCCGCGTGAGAGTGGCGCGGCGAGAAGTTTATCTCCCACCTTGCCAACTGCCACGCGGACAAAATCATCATCCCCCGCCGGAGAAACAATTTTGCGGGTCAGGATCGCGGTTTCAGTGGGAAGTTCATTGGGCCTGCGCCCAAGCCATTTGGCAATAACAGGTTCGGCAAAGATATCAACTGTCAAAGCGGCAGACACAGGGTAACCTGGAACACCGATGATCAATGGTGAATGTTTACTGTTAATTGTTTTGTCGATCAAACCCAAGATCACAGGATGGCCGGGTCGGACGGCGACACCGTGAACGAGAAGGGTACCGAGTTTTTGGACGACCCTTGAAGAAAAATCTTCTGCACCCGCAGAAGAGCCTGCATTTAATAAAACGAGATCATGTGTTTGCGCAGCTGCCAACACACGGTCACAAATTGCATCAAAATCATCCCTGGTGATCGGATAACGGGTGGGGTCACCGCCCATCGACTTGATCTGTGCTGCCATGACCAGTGAGTTGTATTCAAGAATGTCGCCTGATCTAAGTTTGGAACCAATTGGGACAAGTTCCGTACCGGTCGGCAGAATGGCAACTTTTGGCTTACGTGATACCAAAATAGTTTCGTGCCCCGATGCGGCAATCGCACCTAGATCTGCCGGGCGCAGGGCATGTCCGGCAGGCAGGACAAGCTGAGTGGCTACGATATCCTCTCCAAGCGGGCGGACATGACTCCACGGGGGTACCGCTGCACGAATTCTGATGGAGGACGGTTGACGAATGACCGGTGTAATCTGCCCATCCGCATCGAGTGATTCAACATTTTCGATGGGAATCACAGCATTCGCCCATTCGGGCAAAGGATCGCCTGTGTCTACATATTGCGCTTCAGAACCAATAAAAAGCGTAACAGGTGCAGATGGCATGGCACCATTTGAGGACACGGCACGCAAAGCAAAACCATCCATCGCAGAGGCGTGATAATGCGGCGAGGAAATTTCCGCCCAGATCGGTTCAGCTGTAATACGACCCAGGGCGTTTTCATCCAGGGGAATATTTTCCGTGCCAAGCACGCACCACAAATTCACGTCCTGCAAGGCTTCGCGCAGGCGTGACTGGGCTTGAGAGAGGGGAATATCGTGAAGGTAGACTGACATAAATTTTTACGCTGTATGTTTTATTTTCAACGAATTATGAAATTCCGTCCATCGCCGCGCCAAGGCGTTTGATGATCTCATCCACTTCGGATTCATTGATGGAGAGCGGGGGGGCAAACGCGAGGGTATTACCAAGCGGACGGGTGCGAAGTCCGCGTTCCTGTGCGGCTTTGAAAATTTGCATGGTGCGGGCGGGGTCAGCGGTTTTGGTCTCTTTGTTCAAAACAATTTCCACCCCGCACACCAAACCCAATCCGCGCACATCACCCACAAAAGGAAACTCCGTCAGCGTATTCAATCCATCAAGCAGGCGTTTGCCCAGATCACGAGCACGCTTCGGGAATTCCTCACGCTCCATAATTTCGAGGTTCTTAAGACCTACCGCGCAGGACATGGCATGACCTGAATAAGTGTAGCCATGCATGTAAGATTCTGTATCAGGGGCAGACTCCATGGTCTCACGGATCGCGTCTGAGATTTGGATGCCGCCTAATTGGGCATATCCGCTGGTGATGGCTTTGGCAAAGGACAGAATATCAGGTTTTACGTTCCAATGTTTGAGCGCGAACCATTCGCCCGTGCGTCCAAAACCCGTGATCACTTCATCTGAGATGAAGAGGACCTCATATTGATCGCATACCTGGCGAACGAGTGGAAAGTAATCGGCAGGGGGAACGATCACACCACCCACACCCATCACGGGTTCGGCAATGAAAGCAGCGACTGTGTCCTGTCCCTCGCGGAGGATCGCCTCTTCGAGTTCCCGTGCAGCAGCTTGACCAACAGTTTCACCCGCTTTTAATTTTCCTTCGTAGCGGTACGGATTCGGAGCGGGAATATGGACAAATCCATCCACTGCGGGTCCGAACATGATGTGATATTTCTCCAACCCTGTGGCAAAGGTTCCCGCAAGGGTGACTCCATGGTAAGCACCTTTGCGGGCGATCACTTTATATTTTCCCGGCTTGCCTTTTCGCTTCCAATAATAGCGCGCGGTTTTGAAAGCAGAGTCGTTGGCTTCAGAGCCGCCTGAGGTGAAGTGTGTGGTGTTCAAACCTTCGTAGGCAAAACCCGCAAGCTTATCGGCAAGTTTGATGGATGGAAGGTTGGTCATGCCGGAAAAGTTGGACGTGAACGCCAGATCCTTCATCTGGTCGTAAGCGGCCCTGGCAATTTCCTCACGCCCATAACCTGCGTTGACATTCCACAGTCCCGCCATACCGTCGAGAATTTTCTTTCCATCAACGGTATGGAGCCAGACACCTTCACCGCGCTCGATCACCAGCGGGTCGGCATGGGATTTGGGATGATAGGTTGGATGCAGTTGTTTCCTGTCTTTCTCGATCCAGGTGGCGGTATTTTCGTTGGTCATAGGGTCTCCATTTTTGGATGGGATGTTTTATCCCAGCACTTCCACATCGTGCGGACCAGATTCACGCAAGCCTGCCCCGGTCATCCGCGCAAATATGGCCTTCTGTTGAAAATCTTCGATCGAAACAGCGCCGCTGTAACTCATGCCCGATTGTAATCCGCCGACAAGCTGGGTCAGCACTTCGCGCGCGCGTCCGCGGTAGGGGACGGCAGCTTCCACGCCCTCGGCGACATACTCTTCAACCTCCTCCTGCGTGAGGTCATTGCCTTCCTTGCGGTTGCGGGCGATATTCGCTTCGCGTGAAGCCATGCCGCGTGAGGCTTTATAGCGGTGACCGCGGCGTGTCATAACCAGGCCCGGGCTTTCATCTGTGCCAGCCAGCAAACTGCCGATCATGGCTGTCTGTGCCCCTGCGGCGATGGCTTTGGCCAGATCCCCGGGCTGACGAATACCGCCATCGGCGATGATCGGGATGCCATACTCACCCGCGGCTTTGGCACATTCGATCACCGCAGTCAACTGTGGAATGCCCGAACCCGCCACCTGCCTGGTAATGCAGATCGAGCCAGGTCCAACACCGACTTTCACCGCATCTGCGCCTGCATCGATCAATCTTTTTGTGCCGTCGGCAGTTGCCACATTGCCGCCGATAATTTGAGCCTCATGGAAATGCCTGCGGATATTTCTTATCATTTCAACTTCAAGTTTTGAGTCACCATGTGCAATGTCCACGACAATACAATCGGCGCCGGCGGCAAGAGCGGATTCCACACGGCGCATTTCTCTATCGCGAACGCCGACTGCCGCGCCGACTGCCAAACGTCCCTTGGGGTCTTTGGTCGCCCTGGGGAACTGTGTGATCTTCATAATATCCTTCAAGGTTACAAGCCCCGCGACCCTGCCATTTTTATCCACCAGAGGCAGTTTCTCAACACGGTATTCATGTAACAGCCTTTCAGCATCCTTCAGGGTTGTATCCCGTGGGGCACTGCGGACAGGGCTGGACATAATTTGCGTGACCGGTTTGTTGTCATCCTCTTCAAATAACAGATCGCGTGTGGTTACAATACCAACCAAATTTTCATTGACGTCCAGGATCAAGATCCCGCCTGTGTTTGTTTGCTCCACAACACGTTTCAGGTCACCGACCGTATGTGCCTCGGTCATCGTGATCGGCTTGTCAACGATGAAAGATTCAGCCTTCTTCACTCGTTCGATTTGACGCACTTGTTCATCGATCGTCAGAAAGCGGTGGATCATTCCAATGCCGCCTTCACGAGCCATGGTGATCGCCATTTCACTTTCAGTCACAACATCCATGTTTGCGGAAATAAGCGGAATTTGCAAAGTAATTTTCTTTGTTAACTGCGTCTGGGTGGAAAGCAAACGGCGCGAGTCAACCTCGGAATATTGCGGCACGAGTAATACATCGTCATAGGTTAAGGCGGTATCTTGTAATATTTTCATATTCGCTCCTCTGAAATCAATCGCCCGATATTATAATGCTTGACGGTGACTCTCGCCTGAAACACCCTCTGCGCAGACAATGTTTGGGCGGGGTGACAGGTTCGGGCGGAGAATACCCAAATGAGGGCCAAAGGTTTGAGAGTTGCATTAAGGCTTATGCTTGAAACACATCACAAGCCGGAATTCAATAAAATGTCATTGCATGGGAGATCGCTTTTACAGGCTGGCGCGCTCCTCTTATTGACATAATATTTTAAGGAGAAAACATGACAGTTATAGCAGTGATCGGTTCACAATGGGGCGATGAAGGGAAGGGGAAGGCGGTGGATTTTCTGGCGGAGCATGCAGATTATGTGGCGCGGTTCAATGGCGGGAATAACGCCGGGCATACAGTGATCAATGAGTTTGGTACATTCAAGATTCACCTCGTCCCTTCGGGAATTTTCGCGCAGAACACGACAGGCTTGATCGGCGGCGGCGTGGTGATCGATCCACAGGTTCTGCTCGAAGAAATTGAGATGCTCAACAAGGCTGGCGTGAATGTGAATGGCCGCTTATGGATTTCGCCCCGTTCGCATATCATCATGCCATATCACAAAATTTTGGATGGCTTGTACGAAGAAGCAAAAGGCGCAGGCGCAACCGGCACAACGCGGCGCGGAATTGGCCCTGTGTTTGCAGACAAGGTCAGCTACAACGGGATCCGCTGGACGGATTTCACAAGCGACATGTTTGAGAAACGATTGGAAGTACAACTGAATTTGAAAAATAAGATCATCGTGGCACTCGGCGGTGAGGCGTTATCGTATGAAGGGATACGCGCTGAGTATCGCGGTTATTATGCGAAGTTAAAACCTTACATCCGTGAGTTGTTTTCAATTGTACAGGACGGTCTGAAGGCGGGCAAAAACTTCCTGCTCGAACAAGCGATGGGTACGTTCTTGGATACAGATTGGGGAACCTATCCGTTCGTAACGGCTTCGACCACGATCCCTTCGGCGGCTTCGGCTGGACTTGGAATCCCGCCAAAATATATTGCCAATGTGGTCGGTGTGACAAAAGCCTACACCACGCGCGTCGGCGCTGGCCCCCTCCCCACCGAGATCCTTGATTTTGATAGCGACGTGTATAAAAAATTCGGTGAGGTGGCTGCGACAACTGGCCGCGTTCGCCGGGTGGGCTGGTTGGACTTGGAGATCGTCCGCACTGCCGCCGAGTTGAGCGGCATGACTGAGATCTGCCTGACCAAGCTGGATGTACTGAGCGGTTTGGAAGAAATTCAGGTCTGCGTTGGATACAAGCTGAACGGGAAGGAAGTCCGCTATGCCGACGTGGACGCGTACGGCTTGGACAAGGTGGAACTGGTGTACAGGAGAGTGAAAGGCTGGAACGAGGACATCAGCCGGACGCGGACGTTTGAAGGGCTCCCTGCAAACGCACAAAATTATGTGAAAATGATCGAGGAAGCGGCAGGGATTCCCGTCAAATGGATCGGGGTGGGTCCCGAAAGAGAAGCGACCATTAGAAGATGATTGTCACCCTATTTATCACAAAACCATAAACCAAAGGCAGTAAAAATCACCTTATGCAACTTTATTTCATACGACATGGACAATCCATTAACAATGCAAATGTAGGCAACCCCGAATACAGGGAAAACCCGGACCCTTACCTGACCCAGATCGGCCTTGAGCAGGCAGAACTGCTTGCAAATTATCTTAAGAAAAGTCAGCCGATCACCGATGACAGATCCTGGAACAATCAAAATCAATTCGGCTTTGGCCTGACTCACATCTACACCAGTTTAATGGAACGCGCTGCGGCCACAGCCGCTCCCACGGTTCGTGCTTTGGCGATCCCATTCACAGCGTGGGTGGACCTTCACGAAGAGGGCGGCATTTACACCCGCGAGAAAGATGAGAATAAAAAAGGTCTTCCCGGCAGGCCGCGATCCTTCTTTGAAAAGAATTTCCCTGAGTTGGATCTGCCGGAATATTTTGATGAGTCAGGCTGGTGGAATCGTCCCTTTGAATCCGACGAGGAGCGCCAACTGCGCGCAGACAGGGTGCTTGCCGGGTTGATCGCCCGTCACGGAGACAGGGAGGGTCAACCGGAACAGCACATCGCCCTGGTTAGTCACGGTGGTTTTTTCATGCGTTTCATGTGCTCTTTGCTTAAGCTCCCCTGGCGGCAAGGTGCGCACGGCATGAGATCATGGTTCCTGTTGAACAACTGCTCCATCAGCAGGTTCGACATCCATTCGGACTGGTTGACTGTCTGCTATCTAAATCGCACGGACCATTTGCCTGCACATCTGATCAGTGAATGACCACAAAGAAGTCACAATGGGAGGCTCGCGTACCGCGTGAGCAGAGAGATTTCAGCAGCAAGCTCTCAAGCATGTGGATCTTGATGAGCCTCCCCTTTTTCATCGTTCAGCACCCTTTATTAATAAACTTCAATTTTGATCAACCACTTGACCCAATTGGCACCCAGAAGTCCAGGGAATGCGGCCCGTATTGGAAAGCCGTGCAGGATCGGCACAGGCTGTTTTTCCCACTCATACGCCAAAAAGCTGCGGCCTGACATGGCATCCATCAATGAGACCGAGGGACTGTAGCCATCTGCGCCAATCAGGCGGATGTTTTCAGCCTGCGGCTGGACACCGACCAATTCCAAAATATATTTTAATGAGGCTCCCGCCCAGACTGCCGTATCTTCAAAATTCCCCTTGCAGACGATGGTGGTCAGTACTTCAATTTTGGGCATGCAGCGTAAATCATCGTAACTTAATTTCAGGGGGTAATCGACCATTCCATCGATTTCCAGCCGGTAATCTTGCAGGTTGATGGTCTGCGCTTTGCCAGTGACATGCAACCCTGTGGACACGTCCAGTTCCGCAATACCAGGGGTTTCGGACGGAGGGGTCGGAGCCACTACAGTGGGCAAAATACAGGAGGCCACCACCCCCGGCTGAGCATGAACAGGCAAGGCCGTCGGGACCTGGGTTGGGGAAGGCGTAGGGGGAATGATCACAACCGGCGTGGGAACGCAGGCTGTGCAGGCATAGACCAATATGGAGAATAGAATACCAATAAGTTGTCTCATGATCACTCCCAGGCACGATTTTTAATTAAGCCTGCAAACCAAACATTGTGAATTTTTAAAATAGCCGCTTTGGTTACCACACGCCAAATTCGGATACAAATATTGTCCGCCAATCCCGATTCTATGCACACCATTCCATGGACCTTCCTGCCAAACAGAACCTGCCAGTTCTCCCACTATTTACCGATTATGGTGCAATTACGCCCGGCTTGCTTGGCGGTGTACATGGCTTCATCTGCGCGGTTAAACACGTCTTCCACCGACTCGCTGGATGAGCGCCATTCCTTTTCAACAATGCCAATGCTCAGTGTAACTGTGGTGTTCCCTTTTTCTGAAGGAACACCCAGTGCAGCCACTGCCATGCGAATACGTTCCGCCAGGGAGAAGGCCTGTTCAGAATTTGTCATCGGCAGCAGGATGATAAATTCCTCTCCACCATATCTGCCGATCACATCGGCAGAGCGCAGTTCTTGAACGGCGACCTGTGTTATGCGTTTTAGCATTTCGTCACCGATCTTGTGTCCAAAGGTATCGTTGACTTTTTTGAAATGGTCAATATCGAACATCAATACAGAGAGCGGCTGCTGATAGCGCAGGGAAACTTCAAATTCATGCTCGGCAAGTTCGTACAAGTAACGGCGGTTATTAACGCCTGTCAGCGGGTCGGTACGCGCCAATTGTTTCTCAAAGTTAAGGGCATTTTTCAATATCAGGTGTGCCGCTTCAAGTGATTGTTGAGCCTGCTTTTGCTCGGTAATGTCCTGATGGATGACGATCACTCCCTGACGTGATTGGTGCTGTGGCAGTACAGTGACCGTGAACCAGCGCTGCTGTGTCGGTGAATCGCATGAATATTCAGCGCTGAAATGGGAGCGCACTCCATTTAAGACAGCCCGTATGCCCAGATCCACCTGATCTGCGATTTGGTCCCCTTGCTTAATTGCCGCTTCACAGACGGTGAGATAATTGGCACCCAAATAAGCGTCAGGGTCAGGACTGTCATTTTCACATGCAAATTTTCTCCAGGCTTCGTTGACAGCCATGATCACCCCGCGTTCATCCAATACCGCAATATGGGCGGTGAGTGAGTTCAATACATTTTTATTAAAGAGTTCACTTAGGCGCAAGGCTTCTTCTGCCTGTTTACGTTCGGTAATGTCGCGTGCGGCGGCAAAGACGCCCTGCGTCTCACCCGCTTCATTTTTAACAACGGATGCGTTGTAAAGCACATCCGTTGTTTTGCCTGAGGTATGTCGAATCGTTAAGGGATAATCGGTCACAAGACCATTCTTTAACGCCTTCAGGTAGCCTTCTTTGGCCTGCTCTGAATCTGTAAAATGATTTGAAAACTCATCTCCAATGAGCTGTTCGCGTGAAATCCCGGTTACGATCTCTGTTGCTTTGTTTACATCCGTGATCCTGCCATCCGGGCCAATGATCACAAAGGGATCGATACTGGATTCGAGTAAACGCCGGTTATACGCACTGGCTGCCCGCTGGGCTTCTTCTGCCTGCACCCGCTCGGTAATATCTATGGTGTAACCCGCCAGCAGGGTTTTATCCCTCTGTTTGATCGGAAATTTAATGGTGGTGTAGTGGCGGCCATTAAAATCTTCGTCCAGTTTTAGCACCTCTCCACTGGCAACAACAGACCAATCATCCGCTGAGAATTTAGCGGCAAACTCGGGCGGAAACAGTTCGTCCATGGTCCTGCCTATCATATCCTGTCCTGAAACACCGATCATCTGGTAATAATTATCGCTGGCTTGCAAGACACGGCTCTCGCAGGAAGTCACCTCTTTGACAAAAGTGTATATGGGTGAATAATGCATAAAAAGCGAGAACAACTCATTGCTTTCACGCAGCGCATCCTCCACCTTCTTTCGCTGAATAACGTCCCATGACAAATGCGCCAATTGGGAAACAACTTCAACATCGCTGGCATTATAGTCCGTTGATTTATTCCCCACGCCCATGATCATTACAATAGCACCATTCCGCAGAACTGGCACAACGAGTTCACGCGCCAAAGGCACATGCCCCTCTGGCAAACCTTTCCGGTGGGCGAGACTGGGATAATCGTTATGGATAATGGGCGCGCGCGTATGAACAGCATCCACCCACACCCCGGCTTTATCCACCGAATAATGTGATCCCTTGCCTTCAGCAGTACACATATTTTTCAATGTATTGGTAGACCACATTTGCAAATGGAGGGTTTTCTGGTCGGCCTCAAGAAAGTGAATGAAGCCAATTTGACTGCCGGTCAATGCTTCCGCTTTATCCAGAGTGTTTTGCATTAATTCATCCAGCGTGTGCCCGTCAGCGAATTGACTGAACTGCACGCGGGCCGTTAGAACGATTTCAGCTTGTTTGCGCTTGGTGATATCCTGGAAGAAACCAAATACCCGGCGATGCTCCAGATCTGCATTTCCAATGATATGCACCCAACGATGATTGCCTTTAGCAGTGATAATCTCCAATTCTTCATTAAAAGGCTCACCAGCCTCAATTGCGCGCTGCACGACCCGTTCAATGATCGGTTTGGATGCAGGGGCATAGAAATTGATCCCATCACTTACCACTGGCTTGTAGGTCAGATCCACTTCATGGATCCGGTAAACTTCCTCCGTCCATGTCTGTTCCCGGGTATCAATATCAAATTCCCAACCGCCCACCTTTCCCATTCTTTCGGTATCAGTAAGCAGATTTTTAGCCTTACGCAGGGCTTCTTCCATTTGTTTGCGTTTGGTGATGTCCTGGATCTGGGAAATAAAATATTGAGGCTGGTCCTGGTTATCCCGCACCAGAGAAACACTCAGCAAGACCCACACCAGATTTCCCTGCTTGCCAAAATAGCGCTTTTCCATCTGATAGGTATTGATCTCCCCTTCCAGCATTTGCCGGACATAGACAAGGTCTTTTTCAAGATCATCGGGGTGAGTAATATCCTGAAAGGATAAAGCCATCAGCTCTTCTGCCGGGTATTCCAATAGATCGCATAAAGCCTGGTTGACCCTCAGGAAATGCCCCGTGGTCGAAACAAGCGCCACGCCAATGGCAGCATATTCAAATGCACTTGAGAATCGTTTTTCGCTCTCACGCAGCGCCTCTTCAGCCTGCTTGCGCTCAGTGATGACATCGAACAAAGCCACAAATAGTTCATTGCCCGGACTGTACACAGAAACTGAAAACCACATCTTGAGAGAATTAATATAGGTTTCAAATTTTTCAGGATGCCCTGTGCGGGATACCCTGGCATATATAAGGAATAATTCCGGGTCAGACTCGCGAATGTCGGGAATAAGGTCGGTAACCCGTCTTCCTGCAGCGTTTTTCAAACCGGTCAAATTCTCAAAGGCATTATTTACGTCAAGATATACCCAATCTTTTGGCTGTCCATCCTCAAAGATCATCCTGCAATAAGCGACCCCGGATGGAATGTTTTCAAATAAATTACGATACTGCAATTCGCTGATTCGTAATTTTTCAACCGACTGCCTGCGCAAAGTCAGCAGGTTGTCAACCCGTGCCAGCAGCTCCTCCACGGTGAAAGGTTTGTTGATGTAATCCTGCACGCTTTCCTGCAGCATCTGCACCCGAAGCTTTTCATCCGCTTTGGCGGTGAGCATCACGATGGGCACATCCTTCAGTTCAGCATGTTGACGAATGGCAAGTGCCATTTGATCGCCGCTCATGGCTGGCATCATCACATCTGCCAGGATCAGATCGGGTTTTAACGCAAGGGCTTTTTCCAAACCGATCTGGCCGTTGGATGCAGTGGATATGCGGTATTTTTTCCCAAGGGTGGTCGAAATAAATTCGTTCATGTCCGGGCTGTCTTCGACCACCAGGATCAAAGGCGCATCAGGGTTTCCCACAAAGTTGGGGTCCTGAATGATCGCCCGCTCCATGAACAATTCTTCGATAAGCTGCCGGCTGACCTTGGGGTCCATTTCAACAGATGCAGGATCAACAACCACACCAGCCTGTGCAGAGAGCGGAATGCGAAACATGAATAATGCCCCCCCGTCCGGGGATTCTGCGATATTTATTGTGCCGTGATGCAGTTCAACAAATTCCTTGACAATGGACAGACCCAGTCCCGTACCACCATGCTTGCGGGAAGCGTTTCCCTCCAACTGACGGAAACGCTCAAACACGACTTCGCGCTGGTTCCCCGGTATGCCGGGTCCGCTGTCGCATACCTGAACGACTGCCATATCCGCCTCGACCTCCAGGGTCAACTTTACCGTGCCCCCATCCGGAGTGAATTTGAATGCATTCGACAACAAATTCAAAAGGATCCGCTGGAATTTTTCCACATCAACCTGCGCCAAAACAGAGCCATTGATCTCAACCCCATACCCTATGTGCCGCTCATCTGCGATCACACTGAATTGCGATGCGACAACACGGGCTGACTGCGCCAGGTCGATTTGCGAGTAGTGGATTGTCATGTGGCCGGCATCCAGTTTGGATACATCCAACAGATCATTCACATGCCGATGAAGAAAACTCGCATTCCGTTTTACAATTTCCAGATCGTGGCGTGTCTCAGAATCCAGATGCGGGGATTGAATTGCCTTTTGCACAGGACCCAGGATCAGCGTAAGAGGGGTACGCAGTTCATGGCTGACATTGGCAAAGAATTGTGTTTTAAGTTCATCCAGTTCGCGGGTCTTTTCATAAAGCTGTGTGATCTTTTCGTGCGCAGCGCGGGTCTCCTGCAAAGCTTCTTCGGTGCGCTTGTTCGCCGCCCAAAACCGTTCCTGGATGTCACTAAAGAGATAACCCATGCCGAGGAACATCCCCACTGAAAATAAATTATATGGATTATTCACTTCCCATGAAAATTGGGGGGGAATGAAGAAATATACAACAATAAGCGCAGATAACAGCGTACTAATTACCCCCCCTTTTAAACGTCCCAGCCTGGCGCTAAAAAATACTGCCGGAAAGAATAAAAACCAGACAAAGGGGGAAATATACTGCCAAAATACCCATTGTAAAACCAGGGCAATAAATGGCATCAGAAGCGCAAAAACAAAACCCCACCATTCCCTTCCATACAAACCGGAAGGCGGGTCTGAACTATGTTTGATGGGGGCTTGTTTCTTCATACCAATTCAACTTAGTTGTGGAGTGTCTGGGAATTCCCAAGTGAAATCCCCTGAAACCTCATGGTGAAAAATGGGGAATATTTATTACAAATAAAGCTTATCATGAATTCAATATTCCTGATTTCACAATGTTGTTAAGTCCGTTTACGCTTATTAAACGAAGGCTTCCATCGCAGGGTGAAAACACATGAAACCAATACCCCGGACCAGGCTTCCCTTTGGATCGCTTTCTCAACAGCAAATTTCGGAATTGAGAGGTACCGGCAATTCTCGAATAACTGCTTTTCTGGTAAACTCGGAAGGTTCAACAAAACCAACCATATTCAGGGGCAACCCGTTCATCCAGGAGATCAAGTTATGGCAAAATCCCGTTCGGAGCAAATGGTGGAACGCCTTCGCAACATGCAGGCTTCCGCATCCGATATTGAAGCCTCAGCCGTCGTTTCTGTGGACGGTCTGATCATGGCTTCCGCCTTGCAGCAGGGCGTGGAAGAGGATCGTGTTTCAGCCATGTCTGCAGCCATGCTTAGCCTGGGTGATCGCATTTCAGGTGAACTGGGACGCGGTGGTTTGGAGCAGGTTTTCATCAAAGGTGATAAAGGTGCAATTGTACTGACCGCCATCGGAGAGGAAGCCGTGCTCACCGCGATGTCCCGTCCGGACGGCAAACTTGGCATGATCTTCCTTGAGATGCGGCGTGCCGCCGAAGACCTGGTAAAGCTGGTTGGATGAACAAAAAGAAATTCTCTGACGACAACAATTCTCACCCCAAAATGGGGAGGGCTTAAACGCCCTCCCCATTCTCTTTGTATTTTTATATCGTCACTGCGAGCCGCACTGACATGGAGATGATCAATGACCACAAAATATTTATTTTTCACCGGCGGAGTGGTTTCTTCTGTCGGCAAAGGTGTGACCGCCGCCGCGCTGGGCCTGCTGCTCAAGGAACGCGGATTTAAAGTTGCGGTGCAAAAACTTGATCCATATATCAATGTTGACCCGGGTACCATGTCGCCCTACCAGCACGGCGAAGTGTATGTGCTGGATGACGGCGCGGAAACCGATCTTGACCTGGGTCACTATGAAAGATTCATTGACAACCGCCTGACCCGCGTCAGTAATTTCACAACAGGACAGGTATACGCCGAGACCATTTCAAAGGAACGCCGCGGTGACTATCTGGGCGGGACGATTCAGGTCATCCCACATATCACCAATGAGATCAAACGCAGGATCGGCCTGGTTTCAAAAGAGACAGGCGCGGAGATCGTCATTCTTGAAGTCGGCGGCACGGTCGGTGACATTGAGTCACAGCCATTTCTTGAAGCCTTGCGCCAGCTCCGCAATGAAGTGGGACGGGAAAACTGCCTGTTCGTGCATGTCACCTGGCTGCCCACCATTGGCGCAACAGGCGAGATCAAGACCAAGCCCACCCAGCATTCTGTCGCGGCGCTGCGCTCGATCGGCATATCGCCCAATATTATTATTGCGCGCGCAGATCAGGATGTGGATAAAAGCCTGTGTGAAAAGATCGCTCTGTTTTGCGATGTGGAAAAAGATTCAGTGATCCCGATGAAAACAGCCGATGTTCTTTATGAAGTACCGTTGCTTTTGGAAAAAATGGGGGTTGGCGAACTGGTGCTTAACAAACTGGGACTAAAAGCCGAACGCCAGCCGAACATGCAGCCCTGGGAAAAACTTGTGGCGGATGTACGCAAGCCGAAGCCCTCGGTAAAAGTTGCGCTGGTGGGCAAGTATGTTGAATTACAGGATGCGTACATGTCAGTGCGCGAGGCGCTCAAACATGCCGCGCTTGCAAACGATGTGGAAGTTGAGATCAGCTGGGTGCATTCCACCGACCTTGAAAAAGACAAAGGCTGGGAGATCGTCAAAGAAGCCGATGCGGTGCTTGTGCCTGGTGGTTTCGGCTCACGCGGCATTGAAGGCAAGATCCTGGCGGCACGTTACGCGCGAGAGAATAAAGTGCCCTATCTTGGTCTGTGCCTGGGTATGCAGGTCATGTGCATTGATTTCGCCCGCAATATACTTGATCTTGAAGATGCCAATTCTTCTGAATTTGATCGGGGCACCGGGCACCCGGTGATCGATCTGATGATCGACCAGCGCTCGATCACCGACCTGGGCGGGACCATGCGCCTCGGACTTTACCCCTGCCTGCTCCAACCCGGCACAAAAGCCGCTGGCGCATACGGCATCCCCAATGTCGACGAGCGGCATCGTCACCGATTTGAGTTTAACAATTCCTACCGCGCCGATTTTGAAAAACACGGGATGGTATTTTCAGGACTATCCCCTGATGGCCGGTTGGTCGAGATCGTTGAACTGGCAGATCATCCCTATATGGTGGCGAGTCAATTCCACCCTGAATTTTTATCGCGCCCGATGAAGCCCCATCCGCTGTTTGTGGGGCTGCTAAAGGCGGCAAAGGAAAAAGCTGGAAAATAGGGCACCTGCCCTGCGATCCTGCCAGGGACGGAGTCGGTGGTATCATCAACTCCGTCTATGAATATAAACACGATAATCCATCCCCTTGCAAAACAAGGGAACAGGGTACGATAGTCAAGGACATACGGCAAATAAGAGACAAGGGGATGGGAACCTGCCCTGCCAAAAATTTATGAAAGTGACAAGGTGTCAGCCTTGTGCGATATTGATCAGTCGCTGAATTTCCCCATGTTCAACCTTCCAGGAATCAAAAAGTCCTATCTTGCGATAGGGCTTTTTGATAATGAAAGTGAATTAGACGCCGGAAAGGCTGGAGTTGATTTTGCTGAATACATTGCCGATAATCGGTCCGAGGATCATGAGGGCCGCAATTACGACGATGGCTACCAAAACAAGAATTAGAGCATATTCAACAAGACCCTGACCTTTTTCTTTGGGTGCAAATAACATTGTGTGTAATCTCCTTTCTTTGGGATTTCCTGGGAAGGTCTCCCAAGATTGACTTAATTTTACACCGACTCTAAATATTTACAAGGTGGAAAAGGTTCTTTTTCTTTACAATTATGTCAGCCGATCTGGCAGGAAAAATGAGAAAGACCAGGAAAGTGTGAAACGCTCACATAAAGAAGATGGGGTACTTTTTGCGAAACCCATCACAACATCACGCACCGCTTTCAACCGCCAAACCCCTTGGGGACTTTGGCATACACACCGCGCATTGATTCGGGTAATTCAGCCGCAAGGGTGAACATCAAACGGTCAGTAAGAGAGAGGGGCGTGTCATTGGAATTGGGTAATAAAGGCGGAAGCAGTTTTATCGTCAAGGCTGTGCGGCGGGGAAATCGTTTCAATACTTGATCTGTACCAACCACCGTGACCGGGATGATCGGACAGTTCATCTCGATGGCCATCCTGGCAGTCCCCGTTTTGGCAACAGCGAGTCCGCTCCCTTTTGAACGCGTTCCTTCCGGGAACATGCCAAGGGTTTGTCCTTGAGCCAGGACTTTATGTGCGTGACGAAGCGCCCACTCATCTTTCTCGCCGCGAATAACAGGGAATGCGCACAACACACGCAGCAACAGATCGAGCGGAGTGTTAAACAATTCCGCTTTACCCATATAACATATTGCACGCGGCACAGCAAATTGCATGGGGAAAGCATCAAAATTGGTGACATGATTCGCCGCAATAATTACGGGACCGTCCAACGGAAAATTCTCCCGGCCCTCCATTTTAAGGTCCGTAACGGCATCAAAGAAAATGCGAATGAACCAAAAGATCAAACGGCGCGCGGGCGAATCCTTCAGATAATATTTCTTTCGATCCCGCGGATCAGAGCTGGCATGGTTACTCAAGATGGCCTCTTCATATGAAATGCGATTATACTTGATGCAGAATTCATAATAAACTCAGGAGTTAATAATGGACACGACAATCGAAAGCATCTCCGCACTCGAAGTTCTCGACTCACGCGGCAACCCCACTGTGGAAGTGGAAGTGGTTTTAATGGACGGCGCATTTGGGCGCGCAATTGTTCCTTCCGGCGCATCCACTGGCGAACATGAGGCTTTGGAAATGCGCGACGGCGATAAAAAACGTTATCTCGGCAAAGGCGTATCCAAGGCGGTTGCCAATGTCAACGGTGTCATCGCAGATGCGCTCTTCGGCTGGGATGCTTCTGACCAAAAAGGACTGGATGCCGAACTAATTTCAATGGACGGCACGCCCAACAAATCCAAATTGGGCGCGAATGCAATTTTGGGTGTCAGCCTGGCAGCGGCCAAAGCAGCAGCCAATTCATTCGGAATGCCGCTCTATCGCTACCTGGGCGGCGTATATGCCCATGTGCTTCCGGTACCGATGATGAACGTGCTCAACGGCGGTGCGCATACGGCCTGGCAGTCCACGGACATGCAGGAATTTATGATCATGCCATTTGGCGCGCCAACGTTCACGGAAGGTTTGCGCTGGGGAGCAGAGATCTACCACGCCCTGAAATCGGTTTTGAAGGAAAAAGGCTATGTCACTCTTGTGGGTGACGAAGGCGGATATGCTCCTTCATTAAAGGCTAATAGCGAAGCGATCGAAGTGATCCTTGCCGCGATCGAAAAGGCTGGATTCAAAGCGGGACGCGGGAAAGACATCGCCCTTGCGTTGGATCCTGCTGCTTCCGAACTGTATGACGAAAAAACAAAGAAATACAACCTGCGCAAGGAAGGCAAGCAATTGACCGGTGAACAGATGGTTGAGCTTTGGGCCAAGTGGGTCAAGGACTATCCCATCGTTTCCATCGAGGATGGTCATGCCCAGGATGATTGGGAATCCTGGCAGTTGATGGTCAAGGAATTGGGCGACAAGATCCAGATCGTCGGCGACGACCTGCTGGTAACCAACCCCGAACGTGTACGTCGCGGCATTAAGGACAATACATGCAATGCCCTGCTGGTTAAACTCAACCAAATTGGCTCTTTAACCGAAACCATTGAGGCCGTCGAAATGTGTCATCGCGCAGGCTGGCGCGCAGTCACATCCCACCGCTCCGGCGAAACAGAAGACTCCACCATCGCCGACCTGGCTGTGGCGCTCAATACAGGCCAGATCAAGACCGGCGCCCCCGCCCGCTCTGACCGTGTGGCAAAGTACAATCAACTCCTGCGCATCGAAGCAGAGCTGGGTGATACGGCCAAATATGCAGGCTGGGACGCGTTGAGAAAGTAATTCAAAGTCAAACCCCATTTAGAACGCTGGAAGACATCAAAAAGTCTTCCAGCGTTCTTTTATTTCTCTGATCGCATCTTCTCAAAAAGGAGAGAACTCACGCAAAACCTGCCGAACGGTGTATGAAAACACCCGGTTTTATGGAGATGATACGTCCGGTCTTTGGAAAAGCCAAAAATTACCAAAAATTCAGACTTGTATTTTTTCAAAATATCATTATAATGTGTCTAATTAGTTTATCTAACCATTAAACAAAGTCTGGATATCACCCATCATGCTCACTGGCGATCAGGAAAAAGTACGGAAGGTAAACAGATCTCTTATACTTAATACACTTCGGCTCCATGCGCCTACTTCGCGGGCGCATGTGGCTAATATTACAGGCTTAACCAGAGGGACAGTATCCAACATCGTTAATGTGTTGATCGAAGACGGCCTGGTCTTTGAGGATAAATTACAGGATTCAAAAATTGGGCGCCCGTCCATTCTATTAGGGTTGAGACCTGACGGCGGCGCGGTGGTCGGTGTTGAAATTGGAGTGGATTTTATATCTGTGCTGCTCACTAATTTTGTAGCAGAAACCTTGTGGGAGATCAGAGTCCAAACCACCATCTCACAATCCCAAACTGAGATCATTGGTCAGGCAGAAAAATACATTGATCAGGCGCTTTCCCTGGCCAAGGAAAACGGTTTAAGACCCTTGGGGATAGGGGTTGGCCTGCCCGGTCTTGTTAATGTTCGGCAGGGAAACCTGATCATGGCTCCCAACCTGCATTGGAAAAACCTGCCGCTTCGTTTAATTTGGAATCAACGCTTCCACCTGCCCATTTATATAGACAACGAAGCAAATTTATCGGCTCTGGGGGAATATTATTTCGGC